>ENA-ORTI01000131-ORTI01000131.1-human-gut-metagenome-genome-assembly--contig:-NODE-131-length-90238-cov-4.556335_pt1 | contig 90238 bp, 76 predicted proteins | sample MGYA00242071_ERZ509191 | MGnify/ENA primary metagenome ERZ509191 (study PRJEB26280, sample SAMEA2338832) | human gut metagenome | biome: human gut; feature: human-associated habitat; material: faeces...
GTGCAGCCGCTCTTTTTTTATAGATTACAAAAATTATTTGGTGCCGAAGATACGGTCGCCGCAGTCGCCCAGACCGGGAACGATGTACTTGTCGTCGTTGAGCTTTTCATCCAGAGCAGCACAGTAAACCTGTACGTCAGGATGTGCTTCGGTCAGTGCGTTCAGACCTTCTGGTGCAGCGATGATGCACATGAATTTGATATTGGTAGCACCGCTTTCCTTGAGCATCTGGATAGCAGCAACAGCAGAGCCGCCGGTTGCCAGCATTGGGTCGAGGACGATGACCTCGCGCTCATTGATGTCGGAAGGAAGTTTGCAGTAGTATTTGACCGGCTGCAGGGTCTGTGGGTCGCGGTAAAGACCGATGTGACCGACCTTAGCAGCGGGAACCATCGACAATACGCCGTCGAGCATACCGATACCGGCGCGCAGGATTGGAACGAACGCCAGCTTTCTGCCGGCGATGACCTTGGTCTTTGCCAGAGCAACAGGAGTTTCGATTTCAACCTCTTTGAGCGGCAGGTCGCGGGTAGCTTCATAGCACATCAGCATGGATACCTCGCCGACCAGTTCGCGGAATTCTTTGGAACCGGTATTTTTGTTTCTCAGCAGGGAAATCTTGTGCTGGATGAGTGGGTGATCAAAAATCATAGGAGTCATAATGATCGAATCCTTTCAGTTTTAATAAGATGAGGATAGGTCATCCGTCAATTCAACAAAATCAAACGCCAAACCTATATCTCTATTTTACAACAAACGAGGTCAGAAGAAAATATTTTTTTCACCATTTTTTTCAGAAATGGGAAAATCGGCAATTTACTCAAAAAAGGAAGGAAAAATGTATTATTTGCCAAAGTTTTCTTCCAAAGCCAGAATTTTATCGACCCTTCTCTGATGGCGACCGCCCTCAAAGCCGGTTTCCAGGAAGGCATCGACCATCATGCAGGCAAGTCCTGCGCCGACAACCCTTCCGCCAAAGCACAGGACGTTGGCGTTGTTGTGCAGGCGGGTGTATTTTGCGCTGAAGCAGTCGGAGCAGCAGGCAGCGCGGATTCCCTTGACCTTGTTGGCAGCCATCGAGATGCCGATGCCGGTGCCGCAAATCAGGATGCCGATGTCACATTCGCCGCCGGTGATCTTGTCACAGGCAGCCTTGGCAACGTCGGGATAATCCACCGAATTTTCGTCGTAGCAGCCGACGTCTACAAAGTCGACTCCTTTTTCTTCCAGATGTTTTTTGATTTCCTGTTTGAGAAGGAAACCGCCGTGGTCACTACCAATTACGAGCATAATGATACCCTCCGTGATATTTAGATGATTGGATAAGATGATATAAAAATAGCTTTGCAAAAAGCAGGAGCGGTTACTGCTGCTTTTTCAGTTTGAGTTGAAGCTCCCGCTGTGCCTGCGGCAGCTTGAGATAAACAGGGACCAGCTGCTGGGCAGAGATGAGCGGCATCTTCTGCTGTGTCACCTGGCGCCAGGCGGCAAGCCCGATGCCGTAGGCGTGCTGGAGCAGAAGGTGCTTGCCCGGGAGCAAAAGTCGGTCAGCCAGTTGCGGGTCGATGGTCTGCATGGTATCCTTTACCAGCTGCGCTCCGTCGCCCACCAGCGTGATGGGAGCCTGTTGGGAAAGAGGAATCAGCTGTTCACACAGTTGGTCTGCCATCAGCGCACAGTCCTCGTGCATCCGCTGCATCTGCCGGTCGGCGTCGAACCAGGCGGTGTAGACCTGACCGCAGCGCGCATCCAGTGCAGGACAGATGATGCCGGTGCGGTCGGACAGATTGTACGCCAGTCCTTCCAGTGCGGAAACGGCAATGCAGGGCTTGTCCAGCACCTGTGCCATCCCTTTGACGGCAGCTACCCCGATGCGCAGACCGGTGAAGGAGCCGGGACCCACCGAAGCGGCAAACAAATCCACCTGCTGGATGGTCATGTGGCTGCACGACAGCAGCGATTCCACCATTGGCATGATGGTTTGGCTGTGGGTCAGGTGGGCATCGGTATAAAATTGAGCAATCGGTCGGTCGTCCTCGAGCAAAGCGCAGGAAGCGGCGGCAGCCGAGGTATCCATAGCAAAGATGATCAAGAAAAAGCTCCTCCTTATTTAGGGTCGGTCAATTTGAATCCGGCGCAGATCGGGATCATTTTCATCCTTTTGGATGGTAACGGTGATGGTGTTTGGCGGAAGGACCGCCTCGATGTTTTCGCTCCATTCGATGGCAAGGATGCCTCCGTAGTCCAGATAATCAAAAAATCCGGTGGAGTACAGGTCCTCATAGTTTTCCACCCGATACATATCGAAGTGATACAGGGCGTGTTCTCCGTTACCATATTGATGGACCAGAGCAAAGGTAGGGCTGGAAACGGGATCGTCCAGTCCCAGCCCACGGCAAAGCCCGCGGGTGAAGGCTGTTTTTCCTGCGCCCATCGGACCTTTATAGGCGATCACATCGCCGCTTTTTAAAGTCGAGGCAAACTCGGCGGCAATCTGTTCGGTCTGCTCGGGACTGTGGCTGATATAATTTTTCATGGATTTCCTTTCTTCCCAACCGGGCGGCAACCAAAAGGCAGGGAGGTCCCCGCCTTCGGAAACCTCCCTGAAAACTGCGTTAAAACAGACCGTGGATGTGACCGTCCTCATCAATGTCGATGCGGTAAGCCGCAGGGTCTTTGCCTAGACCGGGCATGGTCATGATGGTACCGGACAGAGCGACGATGAAGCCGGCGCCGGCAGAAAGTTTGACATCACGGATGTTGAGCTTGAATCCGGTTGGACGTCCAAGCTTGGAAGGGTCGTCGGACAGCGAGTACTGGGTCTTTGCCATGCAGATTGGCAGTTTGTCCTGTCCGAGTTTTTCGATATTGGCAATCGACTTGAGCGCCTCGGAGGAGTAAACAACGCTGTCTGCTCCGTAGATGTTCTTGGCGATGATGTCGATTTTTTCCTTGATTGGCAGCTCTACGTCATACAGCGGTGCAAAGTTGGCAGGTTTTTCGCAGGCCTTCACCACTTTTTCTGCCAGAGCTACGCCGCCTTCGCCGCCTTTGGCGAATACATCGGAGAGGGCAAATTCGACGTCGTTTTCACGGCAGTAGTTTTCCAGTACAGCAATCTCCTCATCCGAGTCGGTCAGGAAGTGGTTGATGGCAACAACGACCGGAACGCCGAACTTCTTCATGTTTTCTACATGAGCGGCAAGGTTGCACAGACCGGCTTTGACAGCTTCCACGTTTGGCTGAGCGGTTTCTGCTTTTGGTACACCGCCGTTATATTTGAGTGCGCGCAGGGTGGCAACCACAACGATGGCGGATGGTTTGAGTCCTGCATAGCGGCACTTGATGTCCAGGAACTTTTCAGCGCCAAGGTCCGAGCCGAAGCCTGCCTCGGTGATGGTGTAGTCTGCCAGCTTCAGGGCAAGCTTGGTTGCACGAACCGAGTTGCAGCCGTGTGCGATGTTGGCAAATGGACCACCGTGCATCAGAGCAGGGGTGTTTTCCAAAGTCTGTACCAGGTTTGGTTTGATGGCGTCTTTAAGCAGGACTGCCATCGAGCCGTTTACTTTGAGGTCTTTGGCGTAGACCGGCTTGTTGTCATAGGTGTAAGCGACCAGAATGTTGCCCAGACGCTCCTTGAGGTCCTGCATATCCGAGGCAAGGCACAGGATTGCCATAACCTCGCTGGCAACGGTAATCTGGAAGCCGTCCTCACGCGGGATACCGTTTGCTTTTCCGCCCAGTCCGACGTTGACAAAGCGCAGTGCGCGGTCGTTCATGTCCATGCAGCGTTTGAACAGGATGCGGCGCTGGTCGATGTTCAGCTCGTTGCCCTGCTGCATGTGGTTGTCCAAAATGGCACACAGCAGGTTGTTGGCAGCGGTGATGGCGTGCATATCGCCGGTGAAGTGCAGGTTGATGTCCTCCATCGGAACGACCTGTGCATAGCCGCCGCCGGCAGCACCGCCTTTGATGCCGAATACAGGACCCAGGGAAGGTTCGCGCAGAGCGATGATGGCTTTTTTGCCAATCTTCTGCATCGCCTGTCCAAGACCGACGGTTGTGGTGGTTTTGCCTTCACCCGCAGGAGTCGGGTTAATGGCGGTAACCAGAATCAGCTTGCCGTCCGGCTGGCTTTCCAGTCGTTTGGCAAGGTCGTCCGAAAGCTTTGCCTTATAGTGACCGTATGGTTCCAGCTCCTCAGGACGGATACCGAGCGCACTGGCTACTTCGGTGATGGGCTTCATAGCACACTGCTGGGCGATTTCGATGTCTGTAAGCATGGGTAATTTCCTCCTTGGTGTCTTTGATAAAATAAAGATGCAGTGAAAACTCAAAAAGAGTGCGGAACAATACCGACTGACCAAAAGCGGATGTCCCGCGAAACTGCCGCAGGTATATGCATCAATTGGTCTGAAAACCGGTTCTGTCATATACTGGTATCCACAGTATACCATAATTTTGTGAAAGGTGGAAGAGAAATGCAGGCGAATATTTATAGATTTTAGCTTGAATCCCGACAGGTTTCATAATATAATAAGACTGTTCTGAGGGTCAAACAGCCGAAAAACGGGAACAGAAAGGCTTTTTTACAGATGATAAAAAATATTTTTTCTGCCATAGGCAGATATTTTAAACAGACCGACTGGCTGTTGCTGCTGTGCTGCACCGGGTTGTCGGTATTCAGCACCCTGCTGATTTACAGCCTGTACCAAAACGGGGAAATCGGCAGAATCAATACCGTTGTGGTGCAGCCGGCGATGGCGCTGTGCGGCATTGCTGCGGCAATCGTTCTTTCCAAAATTGACTACCACACGATGGCGCGGATGTGGAAGTTTCATACAGCAGTCTGCTACGGTTTGCTGCTGCTGCTTTTTCCCTTTGGAGTGCAGCGTGTCGAATGGGTAGACGACCGCAACTGGCTGCCTATCCCGTTTTTAGGGATTAACTTTCAACCCTCTGAGCTGCTCAAGATTTCATTTATTATCACCTTTGCTTATCATCTTTCCAAGGTAAAGGATACATTGAATCGTCCTAAACAGCTGCTGCTACTTTTGCTGCACGGACTGCTGCCGGTTGCCATCATCCATCTGCAGGGAGATGACGGCACCGCGCTGGTCATGGCGGTCATCTTTGCAGCGATGCTGTTTACAGCGGGACTTTCCTGGAAGTATATCCTGCCGGTAGCGGCGATGATTCCGCCGGCAGCCATTGTGGCGTGGAATTTCCTGCTGGACGACGACAAAAAGAACCGTATCCTGGCGGTCATCGACCCGACGCTGGTGGAGGCAGCGGATTCCTGGCAGCAGCAGCGGGGACTGATTTCGATTGGCAACGGCGGGCTGTGGGGAAACGGCGTGTTCATGGAGACCGGACAGTTCCGCTATGTCCCTGAGGTGTACAACGACTTCATCTTTACCTACATCGGGGAAACGGTGGGCTTCATCGGCTGTCTGGCGGTACTGCTGGTGTTGGCATTTTTGTGCATCCGCATCCTGAGCAACGGTCTGCGCGCACCCGATGATTTGGGAAAGTATATCTGCGTGGGTGTCTTTGCGATGATTGGCATTCAAATCATCATCAACATCGGAATGTGTCTGGGGATGATGCCGGTTATCGGTGTTACCCTGCCGTTTTTGTCCGCAGGCGGAACCTCGACCGGTACCCTCTACCTTGCCATCGGTGTGGTACTGAGCGTCTATGTCCACAGCGGCAAAGATATGCTGTTTGGGTAATCACAGTTTGCGTATGGGAAGGCTCCGGCGATTGGTCGGAGCCTGATTTTTATTTTTTGCAAAACTTTTACATTTATCACTAAAAATATCGAGTGTTTGCTGGTAGGATATACCGTAGGCAAACCGGTCCGAATTAGAGGAGGCAACAAAATGAAGCAGGACACCATAAGAGTGGGAGCCGTTATTGCCGCAGGAGGAATGGCACAGCGGATGCAGGGAGTGGACAAGCAGCTGTTGGAGTTAAACGGGGTGCCGGTTTTGGTGCGTTCCATCCAGGCGCTGGCACAGGTCCGGTCGATTCAGGAGCTGGTGGTGGTAGCGCGGCAGGAGCAGTTTGCCCAGCTGCAAAACTGGAAGGAGCAGTATCACCTGCCCGATTTTGTCCTCACCACCGGAGGTGCGACCCGACAGCAGTCGGTGCAGGCGGGGATTGCAAAGCTGTCCGAGCAGGTGGAATATTTTGTTATCCACGACGGAGCCAGACCCTTTGCCCAGCCGCAGATGATTGAACGGTGCATCCGGGCGGCGATCGAATATGGAGCGGCAACGGCAGCGGTGCGTGTCAAGGACACCATCAAGCAGGCAAACGAAGAAGGCTTCATTGAACAGACACCGGACCGCAGCAGGCTGTATCTGACCCAGACACCGCAGGTGTTTGAGGCGGGACTATACCGCCGTGCAGTAAAGCAGGCGCAGCGGGAAGGACTGGATTTTACCGATGACTGCCAACTGGTGGAGCACATCGGTCATGCGGTGAAGCTGTGTGAAGGAGATTACCGCAACATCAAGATTACTACGCCAGAGGACATTGCGGTGGCAAAGGCGATGGCAGGTCAGCAGGAGCAACAGGAGGAGAAGAGGATGGAGATTCGCACAGGACACGGGTACGACGTACACCGACTGACACAGGGGAGAAAGCTGATTTTGGGCGGGGTGGAAATCCCGTGGGAGAAAGGACTGTTGGGTCATTCGGATGCAGATGTGCTGGTGCACGCAGTGATGGATGCTCTGCTGGGTGCAGCGGCGCTGGGGGACATCGGCAGACATTTTCCCGACACCGACCCACGCTATGCCGGAGCAGACAGCATCTGCCTGCTGAAGCAGGTGGTACTGCTGCTGAAGGGAAAGGGATATTCCATCTCCAACATCGATTGCACCATCATTGCACAGAGACCAAAGCTCAAGGACTATATCCTACAGATGGCAAAAAACATTGCCGATGCCTGCCAAGTCGATGCAGAACAGGTCAACGTCAAGGCGACCACCGAGGAGCAGCTGGGCTTTACCGGCAGCGGTGAAGGGATGAGCGCCCACAGCGTTTGTCTGATTACCCGAGGCTAGTCTAAAAAATACATTGCCGCAATGGGCGCGTGCATCCGGTTCCCTGCATAGAATGGAAGAGGACATTGTTTGTCCGATAATCAGAAAGGGGGAACGTCAGATGAACAAGGAATATTTATCGACCGATATACCGGTCAGCTCGCTGACCTATGCACTCAAAGGGCAGAAGCTGCTGGAACAGAAGGGATTTCGTGTCTGGGCGGGCAGAGACCATGACCGCATCCAGGGCTGTGGATACAAGCTAACGGTGAAGGGGGATGCACAGCGCGCAAAACAGCTGCTGCAATCGGGCGGCATCAAGCTGGCGCGCTCGACTCAGCCAAAGGCAGGTGAGGGGCGATGATCTATTTTGACAACGCTGCCACCACCTTCCCGAAGCCGGGCTGTGTGGTGCAGGCGGTGCAGCAGGCGATGCTGTACTATGGAGCCAATCCGGGCAGAGGAGGTCACGACCTTTCGATGCAGACCGGCAGGATGATCCACCGCTGCCGCGAGCGGGCAGCTGCCCTGTTCGGCTGTCAGCCCGAGCAGGTGGTGTTCACCAAAAACTGCACCGAATCGCTCAATATCGTCATCAAGGGACTGGCGCAGCCGGGGGACCATTTCATCATCTCCGACCTGGAGCACAACGCGGTCTACCGGGTGATGGAGCAGCTGCGGCGGCAGGGGATAATCGAATACAGCGTGGCTGCGGTGGAGGAAAACGAGCAGAAGACTGTCTGGAATTTTGAGCATCTGATTCGCCCGAACACCCGCATGATCGTCTGCACCCAGGCATCCAACGTCTTTGGAATGCGGGTGCCGGTGGAGCGCATCGGTGCAATGGCACGCTGCCGCGGCGTGATGATGACGGTGGACGCTGCGCAGAGCGCGGGACTGCTGCCGTTGGACCTCAGACGGCAGGCAATCGACTACCTGTGTCTGCCGGGTCACAAGGGATTGTACGGACCGGCAGGGACCGGACTGCTCATCGTCAACTGTCCGGTGCTGCCGCAGCCGCTGCTGTCCGGCGGAACGGGCAGCTTTTCGATGGAGCCGGTGATGCCCGACCTGCTGCCCGACCGGCTGGAGGGCGGGACGGTCAACACACCCGGAATCCTGGGACTGAGCGCCGGCATCTCCTTTGTGCTGCAAAACACGCCGCAGCGGCTGTATGAAAAGGAGATGCAGCTGTGTGCTTCTCTCTACGAGCAGCTGTGCGGGATTCGGGGCGTACAGCTGTATTCGCAGCCGCCGTGTATAGGAAAAAATCTGCCGGTGATTGCGCTGAATCTGGGAAATCTGGATTCGACTGCGGCAGCAGAGTGTTTGAATGAAAAGGGGATTGCGGTGCGGGCAGGTTTTCACTGTGCGGCACTGGCACACCGCAAGATGCACACCGACCGAGACGGTGTGGTGCGGATTAGTCTGGGTGCCTTCAACACCCGCGCGCAGGCGGATGCCTGCTGTGCAGCGGTGCGGGCTATTTTATCGTAAAATTTGTGAGATTGTGTGAAAAGGGAAAAATGTTTGCGGGAAATTTTGTAGGAGCTGTTGGATTGCTGCACAAAATATGTTAAAATAAAATAAGGACAGCCACATCATCTTCCGGCGCTGCACGGCAGCGTCGGCAGCCAGAGGGGACAGGCTGTTGAACAACGAAAAAACAGGCAGAGAAGAGAAGGATGATGACGATGGTAAGTGAATGGAACCAGATCATCGGTACGGTAAAGGCAATCGGAATTTGGGATATTCTGGATATTGTGATTGTTGCCCTGCTGATTTATCAGGTGATCAAACTGATTCGGGAAACCAGAGCGATGCAGCTGGCAAAGGGATTGATTTTGCTGCTGCTGTTATATTTTGTAGCATACAATTTAAATATGAAAACGGTGCGCTTCATCATGCAGAATGTGGTGGCGACCGGTGTGCTGGCGTTGGTCATCGTCTTTCAGCCGGAGCTGCGCAGGATGCTCGAGCATGTGGCACAGACCAAGCTCAACAAGCTCAATATTTTTCAATCCTCGCAGGATAAGGATAGCGAGCTGACCGGCGTTTGGAACGAGTCGATTTCGGTCATTGCCAACGCCTGCGAAACCCTTTCCAAAACCAAGACCGGTGCTCTGATTGTCTTTGAACGGCAGACCAAGCTAGGGGAAATCATTAAGACCGGAACGGTGGTGGATGCAACCCCGAGCAACGAGCTGATTGGCAACCTGTTTTTTGTCAACTCGCCGCTGCACGACGGCGCGATGATTATTCGAGACGGACGCATCTGCGCTTCGGGATGCTTTTTGCCGCTGAGCCAGAACTACACCATCAGCAAGGAGATGGGCACCCGTCACCGCGCAGCGCTGGGCGTGAGTGAAAACTCGGATGCGGTGGTCGTGGTGGTATCGGAGGAGACCGGGACCATTTCCATTGCAGAGGGCGGCGTCATCGAGAGGAATTTTACCATTCCACAGCTGGAAAAGCGTCTGCGCCATGAAATCCTTCACAAAAACGAGGAAGGTCAGCGCAAGCAGAGCAGCGTCAAGGCGCTGCTGCGCAAGGTCAAAAAGTAAGACGGCGGAGAGGATGATCTGTGGGTGAAAAAAGAATCTATTTTTGATAACAAAACCTTTTTGGTAGTGCTTTCGGTCGTCATGGCATTTTTGGCGTGGATTTTTGTGTCGCTCAACTCCAATGATACCAAAGGAAAGACCATCAGCGGCATTGCCATTGATATGCAGCAGGTGGACGAGTCGATTGGCAAGCTGGGCTTGAGCACTATCTCGGCAGAGCAGCCGAAGGTGACCGTTCGGGTGGAGGGTGTAATTTATGACATCGGAAACCTGACCGCTTCGGATGTGCGGGTCTACCCGGATATTTCCAAGGTGACCACCGCAGGCGTACACACGGTGGAGCTCAAAGGAGAGGTGGAGGACGGCGATAAGAATATCAGCATCGAATCCATCTCACCGGCCAGCATCCAAATCAAATTTGACAGCCTGGAAACCGTTACCATGGACATCAAGGCAAGGCTGTCCGGGTACAGTGCGCCGGCAAAGGATTACCTGATCCGCGATGTCAGCGTTAGCCCGTCCAATGTGGAACTGACCGGACCGGCAGAGGATATTGCAAGAATCAGCCAGTGCGTGGTGGAAAAGGACATCGACCAAGAGTTGACCAGCAGCTACAGTGAAACCCTTCCGATTCAATTTTTGGATGTGGACGGCAATGAGCTGGATTTAAAATATGTGGTCAGCGACGTCACCGAAGCCAGAGTGACCATTCCAATCCTCAAGAAGAAGGTCGTTCCGGTTCGTCTGGACTTCATCAATGTGCCGGAAGGCTTCCCGGTCGGACAGCTGAACTTCCATATTTCCAACGAAGAGATCGAGGTGGCAGGACCGGCGGAGGCAATCGACCGTTATAAGGAGATTCCACTGGGACAGATTGACCTGCGCACACTGGATATTGGTATGACAGAATCCTTTGCAGTCGAGCTGCCGACCGGATTTGTCAACACCCAGAATATCCAGAGCGTTCTGGTTCAGCTCAACTCGGAGGGAATGGTCAGCAAAAACTTTAACGTAAGCACCATTCTGGTCAACAATGTGCCGCTCAACTATCAGGCGACCGCAACCACCCAGGAGATTCCGAATGTCAAGGTGGTGGGTCCGCAGTCGATTGTAGAGAATCTGGTAGCGGGCGACATCGTGGCAACGGTCGATCTGGAGGAAAGCTCGAGCATTGCTTCGGGACAGATTGAGCTGCCGGTCAAGATCTCCATTCCGAAAAAGGGTCTGGTCTGGGCAAGCGGCAGCTATAAGGCAATCATCTCCATCGCCGAGCAAAACGGCTCACAGACAACAACGGAGGATGCAACAGAACAGCCGCAGGAGCCGCAGTCGGAGCCAACCGAGCAACAGACAGAATAAAACGAAGATAGAGCAGGAAGCCCGCAGCCGTCTGCATGACAGCCCGCGGGCTTTTTGCCGGAAGAAAACAGGAAAGGCGGTCGGATATGGCGATCATTGTTTCGCAAGTTAAAACCAGATTGAAGGATGGCAGCAGCCATCAGCAGATCATCGAATCGGCAAGAAAAACAGCGCAGCTGCGCCCGGAACAGATTAAGCGCAGCTATCTCATCAAAAGCAGCGTAGACGCAAGACACCAGGAGAACATATTGCTGGTCAGCTCGGTGGGATTTGAGCTTCATACAGCGAAAGAAGAACAGCAGACGGTGGCACGGCTGCAAAGGACAAAGGCAGCTTCGTCGGTCAAATGGGAGGAAAAGCAGCTGCTGGAATTTGTGCAGGGTCAGAGCCCGATGGAGCATCCGCCGGTGGTAGTAGGCTTTGGTCCGGCAGGGATGTTTGCCGCCTTGACCCTTGCCCGTCTGGGCTACTGTCCTGTTGTACTGGAGCGTGGCGCAGATGTGGACAGCCGGGTGCAGGCGGTGCAGGGCTTCTGGCAGCAAAGACATTTGGATGTCAAAACCAATGTGCAGTTCGGCGAAGGGGGAGCCGGAACCTTTTCGGACGGCAAGCTGACTACCCGCATCAGCGACCCGCGGTGCGATTTTGTGTTGGAGGAGATGATCCGCCACGGTGCGCCGGAGGAGATACGCTACCGGCAGAAGCCGCACGTAGGGACCGACCTGCTGCGCGGGGTGGTCAAATCCATCCGAGAGGAAATCATCCGGCTGGGTGGACAGGTGTTGTTTGAAACCAGGATGGAGCGTGTAGTTTTGCGGCAGGGACGGGTGCAGGCGGTCAAGAGTAGCGCCGGAGAGATTCCGACACAGATCTTGGTGCTGGCAATCGGTCACAGTGCGCGGGACACCTTCGAACAGCTGTGTGCCGACGGTATATTTTTGGAGCCGAAGCCATTTTCGGTGGGTGTGCGCATCGAGCAGCGGCAGTCGGTGATTGACGCCGGACTGTACGGTAAACAGGCGGGACATCCGGCTCTGCCAAAGGGAGAGTATCAGCTTTCCTGGAGGGACGAGCAGGGCAGAGGGGTCTACACCTTCTGTATGTGTCCCGGAGGATACGTGGTGGCTTCCTCCTCGGAGGAGGAGACGGTGGTCACCAATGGAATGAGCGAATATGCCCGCGATGGAGAGAATGCCAACGCAGCGCTGGTGGTGTCGGTGGATGCTTCCGATTTTGGCAGCGGCGTGCTGGACGGCGTAGCGTTTCAGCGCAGATTGGAGCGGCAGGCGTTTGTGCTGGGCGGCAAGGATTACCGCGCACCGGCGCAGTCGGTCAAAAGCTATCTGGAGGCAGCTGCTCCCGACCTTTCGCAGGCTGCCACCACACCCAGCTTTTCCTGCGGTGTGCGGGAAGCGGATCTGCACAGCCTGTTCCCGCAGCCCATCAACCAAATGCTCGAGCAGGGACTGCGCCGCTTTAACCGCAGACTGCCGGGCTTTGCCGATGCCGATGCGGTGATGACCGGCGTGGAGACCAGAACCTCGTCGCCGGTGCGTATCACCCGCGATGCCCAGAGCTTTCAGGCATTGGGGATGCAGGGACTGTACCCCTGTGGAGAGGGTGCAGGCTATGCGGGAGGCATTATGAGTGCCGCGGTGGACGGTGTTCGGATTGCCCAGCAGATTATCGGGCAGTATGCACCGGTCAAACAATAAAGCAGGCAAAAAAGCCACCGGACCTTTACAAGGTCCGGTGGCTTTTGCAATTTATTGCTTCTTTCTTTTAGCAATGGTCATGTCCGCAGCTGCAATGCTCGCCTTCACAACCGCAATGGTCATGTCCGCAGCTGCGATGTTCGTCCTCACAATCGCAGTGGTCATGTCCGCAGCTGCAATGTTCGTCTTCACAACCGCAGGAATCCTCTTCCTCACAGCAAGCCTGATGCGGGTCATAGAAGATGCGGTGTTCGCTGTCGGGGATGTTCAGCTCCTCGCGCAGACGTTCCACCAGCTCTTCGGTGGCAAAGATGCCGTCCTGTGCCAGCAGCTGAGCAAGCTGTTCGTCGGTGTACGGCTCATCGGGCTGTTCTGTACGCACGATGGCAGACAGCTGGGTGCGGATGGCCTCCATGCCCTCCTGCTGCGGCTGGTGTTCCCGTGCAACGAAGAATTTCATCGGGTATACGCCGAATGGAGATTGCAGGTATTTATGCTTGAGAACAGCGCTGACCAGCTCCACCGGCAGATGGACTGCCTCGGCAAGCTCCTGGATAGGCAGCAGTTTCATGTAGCGGGGACCGAAGCGGAAGAACGGCTCCTGTAATTTAATCAGCTCCTTGGTCACTTCGACCAACAAGTTGCCGCGTAAGATGACCTCCTGCTCAAGAAGCTGTGCATCTGCGATCTTGTCCTCCAGATATTCCCGCTCTTCCCGATGTTCCTCTCCGCGGGAACGGGCGAGCAGATTGCGGTAATCCTCGCTGATGCGAATCTGCGGGAGGGAGAAGTCGCTGAGGGCAACGTAATACTCGTTGACAAATTTAATCATCATTACGTCCGGCAGGATGTAGGAGGAACGGTCGTGGCTGCTGTACTGGGAGCCGGGCTTCGGGTTGAGCTGGCGGATGCGCAGCATTGCCTGCTCGATCTGCTGTTCCGATTGCCCAAACTGCTCTGCCAGCTGATGCACATCGGCGCTGCCGGTCAGGTCGATTTCATCCAGCAGCCGTCTGGCGGTCTGGTCGTCCTCGTCCAGCTGCAAGCAAAGACATTCCTTCAGGCTGGTAGCACCAACGCCCAGCGGCTCCAAGTTTTGCAGGACAGCCAGCGCTTCCTCAAATTCCGATTCACAGTAGCCCTCTTTGGCAAGGTCCTGCGCCTGTGCCAGCAGGTAGCCGTTTTCATCCAGGCAGCCTGCCAGATAGATGGCAGCGCTGCGCACCCGGTCGGGCAGCTGTAGCACACCGATTTGTTTGGTCAGATGCTGTTCCAGCGTTTCGTCGCTGCCGACGTTGAGCATGGCATAATCGGGCTGCTCCAGAGCAGGCAGCTCCATCTCCTTGTCAAAATAGCCCAAGCCTTCCTCAAAGTCGTTGGATTCCAACCACTCGGCTTTGCGGGCGCGCATATCTTCATCAGTGTAGCCGGTCAGGTTTTCCTCCAGCTCGATCACCGGATTTTCCAGCATCGCCTCATTCAGGTATTGGTTCAGATGCAGAGTATCCATTTTTAAGATTTTCAGCTGTCTGGGGCTGATAGTTTCTTTTCGGGCATCCATTATGATCAGTCACCTCTTGGCAATAAAATTAGATAGAAAAGCCTTGAAAATTTTGCCATAGATTGCATCAGGCTAAAATTTCAAATTCATTTATATTTATTATACCATACCTTTTCGGATGCGAAAATGATATTCAGGTTGTTTCATTAAAATAAACAAAAATCCCTTTTAAATATTAGCAAATTAAAGGGTTCTCGGCGGCTGTTTTGGAAAATTTAATAGTTAAGGTCTATTTTTTCTAAGGAAAATCCGCTATAATGAAGCAATGTGTACAGCCGTTTGTACGGCAAAATCAGGACAAGATCAGGAAAGGTGTGTCTAAAAAAGATGAAATGCAGTCATTGCGGCAGAGAGATTTCTGCCGAGCAACTGGAAGAAAATAAAGGACTTTGTCCGCACTGCGGCAAACAGCCGGACGAGCAGCTAACCGGGCAACAGCCGCAGGAACAGCCGGAGGCAAACGAGAATGGGGATGCCCAACAGGAACAGCCACAAAAGCCGGTGAAAAAGCGCAGCCCGCTGCCGTTTTTGCTGGGTGCAATCGTGCTGGCAGCGGCAGCAGCGGCGGTCATCTGGCTGGCAGCAGGCGGCTCGCAGCAGACGGTCAGTGCGCAGGAGCATAAAAACCCGACCGTATTAGCCTACACCAGCGATGATGCCATCGGTTTTGCGAAAGGCGAAAAGATGATCGGGATGTACCTCAACGAGGCGCAGGATGAGGAGCAGCACCGGCAGGTTGCCAACGGATTGTCGCTGGCATCCCCTTACATCGGCAGCAAAAACTATGTGGAGCTGGACAACGGCGATGTGGTCTACCTGCCGATGACCTTTGAAACCACCGCAGAGATGGTGGGCGACCTGCGTGTGAAAAAGACGTCCGGCGAGGAGGAAATCCTGGACGAGGGTGCAAACCTGATCTATTGCAGCAACGGTCTGGCAGTTTACTACAACAAGTTGGACGAGGATGGAAAGCTACAGCAAATTCGTTACAAGGACGGTCAGCTCAGCCCGATGTCGGAGGTGGCAGGGAAGGAGAACATCGTTGCGGTCAAAGCCTCTGCGGACGACACTCTGTTGCAGGTGCTCCAGTTGGACGATGAACGCAACACCATCGGCGGCGGCTACCTGTACAACGGTCAGCTGCACCTGCTGGACAGCGAATACACTGTCTACAATATTTCCTCCAAAACCAAGGATGTCTTTGCCATCAAGATGGATGGCGAGGACGGTTTGGTGGAGCTGTATCGAGTCAGCAATCTGGAAACCGGCGAGTTGGAAAAGCTGGGAGGTAAAATCAGCGAAGCAATGCTGTACGGCGACGGTTCGGTGAGCTTTGTAGGCGACTGCGACCTTGCTTCCAACAAATATAACCCAATCGGCAGCCTGTATCTGTATGACCCAGCCACCGGTGCAGTCGAAAAGATGGCGGACAATGTAGCCGCTGTGCTGGAATCGACCGTCCGTTCGAGCGGCTGGCTCAATGAGAATGCCAAAGAGCTTGCCACCGGCGAGATGATGGGCAGCTCGGAGGAGGAAGACACCCTGTATGCAGGACAGCTGCACTATATCGACGGACAGGGCAATCTGTGCGTGGTGGCAAAGGGCAGCGCAACAGTAGGGGACAGCGGTTTGCAGGGCTTTACCATCTTTGAGAATTTTTACAGTGTGAACGGCTATGCCATCAATTATGATATTGACTTTGCCAGTGCCACCGACAAGGCGCTTTATTGGAGTCTGGGCGACCAGCTCTACCGTTATCAGTTGGGCAGCATGCAGTCCCCACAGGTGCTGCCGCTGGACGAATCGCTGGAGGATAAGGCTGGTAACGATGCACAGGTGGGCTATTTTGTCACCGGCAGCGGAGATGTCGTCGAGGAAACCGAGCAGAAGCTGGTGCTCAAAAACTTTGACGATGAAAGCAGCATTACCATTCTGGAAAATGTCGGTCAGCTCAACCTGATTGGCATGGACAACGATGGAGAGAATATCTATTTCATTTCGGAGGACAACAGCCTGTATGCAAAATCGTTGACTAGCCGCTCCAATCCAAAGCGCATTGCATCGGATGTGACACAGGCGGTTGCAACCAGCCATGGGCTGTATTTCCTGCAAAAATCGCAGCAGCAGCCGGTGGTAGGTCAATCCGGCGAGGAGCAGGAGGAGCAGACCGACCTGATGTTCCTGCAATATGGTCAGAAGAAGGCAAGCTGTCTGTTGGAGGATGTCAACAGCATTTCCACCATCTATCTGGCAGAATAAGAAAATCGGACAGGATAAGCAAAAGCCTTCGCTGCGTGTAGGAGCGAAGGCTTTTTGATTTGGCAAGGAGGGTATGTTATGTCGAACCCAATCGGGATTTATCTTCACATCCCGTTTTGTATGAGCAAGTGCCCGTACTGTGATTTTTACTCGCTGCCCTACTGCGAGCAGAACGCACAGCAGTATGTCGGCGCCTTGCTGCATGCGCTGGACACCGCTCCCGGAAAGGGACGAGAGGTGGACAGCATCTACTTTGGCGGCGGGACACCGGTGCTGCTGGGCGGTGCGTTGCTGGAAATTTTGCAGGGAGTGTACCGAAACTTTTCGGTGCAGCCGGACTGCGAGGTGACACTGGAGGCGAACCCGGCGGCGATGACCCTGCAAACTCTGCGGCAGCTGCATGGGGGAGGATTCAACCGCATCTCGATGGGGGTGCAGTCGGCATCGGACCGGGAGTTGCAAACTTTGGGGCGGCGGCACAGCTTTGAGCAGGCGGTGCAGAGCGTGCAGATGGCGCAGCAGGCGGGTTTTGAAAACGTATCGGTCGACCTGATGCTGGGGACGCCGGGACAGGGACGGCAGTCGGTAGAGCATTTTGTCAGCACCTTTGCACAGCTGGGTGTGCAGCACATCTCCGGCTATCTGCTAAAGATAGAGCCGGGAACGGCGTTTGCCAAAAATCAAATCGAGCTGCTTTGTCCCGACGAGGACCAGAGCGCACAACTGTATTTGGATACGGTCGAACTGATGGAGCGGCATGGATTTTTGCAGTATGAGATTTCCAATTTTGCCCTTCCCGGGCGGGAAAGCCGCCACAACCTGAAATACTGGCGGTGTCAGGAATATCTGGGAGCGGGACCGGCTGCACATTCCTTTTTGGATGGCAGGCGGTTTTACTTTCCGCGTGACCTTGCAGGATTTGTCAACGCATCCGACCCCTGGGAACAGGTGGTGCAGGACGGCAGCGGCGGAGATGCGCAGGAGCAGCTGATGATGCGCCTGCGCCTGCGGGAGGGCATCGACCTTGGGTGGTTTGCCCGCAGCTTTTCGCTGGAGTTGGAGCCGATGTACAAAAGGGCACAGTTTTTGCAAAAGCACGGGCTGCTCGAGCTGCAAAAGGGCAGGCTCTTTTTGACCCCGCAGGGCTTTTTGCTCTCCAACAGCGTCATCAGCGACCTGCTGGCAGAAATCTTTTAGGCAAGAGCCAACAAAACTTTGCACAACTTTTAACCGGTTGACACTTGTGCAATATGGTTAATTGTGATAGAATAAATGCAAACCTATGATATGGCGGAGGAGGAGTGTTTTTATGAAAATTCTGGTTCTGGATGGGTTTGCATTGAACCCGGGCGATTTGAGCTGGCAGGGGATCAGGGAGTTGGGGACTCTGGTGGTTTATGACCGCACCGAGCCAATCAGACTGCTCAACCGCATCGGCGATGCACAGGTCATTTTGGTCAATAAATGTCCGATTTCCAGAGAGACCATTGAGGCGTGCCCAAACCTCAAGCTGATTTGTGTGACAGCGACCGGCTACAATACCATCGACCTGGAGGCGGCAAAGGAGCATGGGGTGCTGGTGTGCAACGTTCCGACCTACGCCACTGAATCGGTCACCCAGCACGTGTTTGCGATGCTGCTGGCGGTGACCAACCGTATTTCGGAGCATGTGCAGTCGGTCAAAGCGGGTGACTGGCAGAAGGCACCTGATTTTTCCTACTGGAAGACACCTATCACCGAGATTGCTGGCATGACGATGGGCATTATTGGGACTGGACGCATCGGTATGAGCGTAGCCAAGGTGGCAAAGGCGTTTGGAATGCAGGTGCTGTGCTACAACGGCAACCACCCGCACCCGGAGGAAGAGGACGATCAGCTGCACTTTGTTTCCCGTGAGGAGCTTTTGGAAAATGCAGATGTTATCTCACTGCATTGCCCGTTAACAGAAGAAACCGACCAGATGATTTGCAAGGACAGCATTGCCAAGATGAAGCAGGGGGTCATCATCATCAACACCGCTCGCGGCAGAATCATCAATGACCTCGACCTTGCCAATGCGCTGGCAAGCGGCAAGGTGGGCTATGCCTGCATCGATGTGCTGGAAGAAGAGCCGCCGGTTCACAATTCTCCGCTGATTGAGCAGCCGCACTGTCTGGTGACACCGCACATCGCGTGGGCACCTTTGCAGGCGCGCAAACGCTGTATGCAGATTGTCGAGGACAACATCCGCGCATTCCAGCAGGGACATCCGCAGAATGTGGTCAATCCGTAAATACAATAAAAAGGCACAGCAGAAATTTTCTGCTGTGCCTTTTCTTGTACCAGTTGTAAAAGGATTCTTTGCCGTCAGGAAAGATGCTCGAGGGCATCGCTGTCGATGACGACATCGGTTTCCAGCCCCAGCGGATGATGCAGCAGCACTTCGCCGCGCGCCATCGGGCGGGTAATCTTCTCCTTTTTGATCAGGCGAATCAGGCGAAAAACCAGCTCGGTGGGGACGATGGAGGTGGTTTTGACCTCAACGCTGGGGACCTGCTCAAAGCAGGTGGAAGCGTGGTAGGTCACAATTTTGCCCTTGCCCTCCAGTTCCTCACGGGCGTGCAGCTCTCCGCGGGCGCATTTGTTTCCTTGAACCAGGATGTCACTGCCGTTTTGTTCGACGGTCAGCAGACAGCGATTTTTACAGACCGGACAGGTCATCTGTACCATAGTGGGATACTCTCCTTACTGTGCGATTTGGTTTGCCTTTTACAGGTAGCGGCGGCGGTTGACGCGGCGGTATTTCTTGCGCCGCTTGTTCTGGATGATGTTGATGATGATGGCAAACAATACGACCAGCACCACAAACAGGAAGGCAAAGCGGAACCAGAAGTTCTGGAAAAACTGGCTGATTTTGTCCATCAGCACCAGCATCGGGCTTTCCTCTACGCTTTCAGCAGCAATCAGGTCGACCGAGCCCAGCTCGCTGCCGTACAAAATGAGCTTGAGGGTACCCATCTTGGCTCCCTTTTCAATCGGTGCGGTGACATAGTCATTTTCACCGATGCGCTCGCCGTTGTTGTTATAGGCGATGCGGCGGACGTTGGTGACGTCGATGTTGTTGGGAATCAAAGCGGAGAAGGTCTGCGCACTGACCAGCTGTAGGTGGTTTTTGCCGTCCTTTGCAAGGCGGACGTTGTTGATGCTGCTGACCTTGTCCCCTTTTTCCACGATGGTCTTTGCCTTGTAGGTATCGAACACCCAGTCATAAAATTTTGCCGTCAGGACAAACGCCTGGTTTGGGGTAACATATCCGCCGGCTCCATCCAGATAGGGTGCACCCATCAGCACCAGCAGGTATTCGTAGCCGTCCTTCTGCGCGGTGGTGATTAAGCATCTGCCCGCTTCCTCCAGGGTGCCGGTCTTGACGCCGGTGATCTGCGGATAGTAAAAGCCCGAGCCTTCCACAATCATCTTGTTGGTCGAATCCCAGTGTAGGTTTTCCTGCTTGTTGGTCGGACCGGTGTCATAGCTTGGGGTGGACACAATCTTGCGGAAGGTTTCGTTTTGCAGGGCGTACTTGGTAATCAGGTACATATCATAGGCGGTGGAGTAGTGATTTTCGTTGAACAGACCATTGGAGTTGACAAAGTTGGTGCCGGTGCAGCCAAGCTCCCGGGCTTTGTCGTTCATCATCTGTGCGAATTTTTCCAATGAGCCGTCGCCAATCTCATAGGCGAGCATGACGGCAGCCTCGTTGGCAGAGGGCAGCATGATGGCGTACAGCAGCTGTTCGACGGTCAGCGTTTCATTGAGCACAATGCCGCCGGTCGAAATACCGCCGCCGTAGGAAACGTTGATTTCATAAACATAGTTTTGCAGCTCGGCAGTGAAGGTCAGCTCCTGGCTCAGGTCGGGAAAATGCTCGAGGGTGAGGATGGCGGTCATAATCTTGGTCAGTGATGCGGGATATTTTTGCACATCGGCGTTGCGGGAATGGATGAGGGTATCGGTGGTCAACTCCACCATATAGACCGCCAGATTCTGCATCAGTGGGTCGCTTTCGTCGATAAAGGGCACTGTGCCCTGTGAAACGTCCAGCTTTTGTGCGCCGGAGGCATAGTCGCTGTCGATGGCAGGTGTACTTGGGGCGGTGTCGCTGTCGCTTTGCTCAGGCTGCTTTTGTTCAACCTGCGCCTGGGCGGAAAACAGGTCGCCCAGAGGAGCGGCTGCGCTTTGGAGGGCAAAGGAGCCTACCATCAAACAGCAGAGCAGCAGGGCGGTCAATCGTTTCATCAAGTCATCTTCCTTTCTGGTCCGTTTGGGGAATGTATCGTTTTCTATCGTTTATGTAAAAAGAAAATAAGAACAATTCCATTATAATATATCCTCTGGGATTTGTAAAATCATTTTCCTTATCAAAAAATTTTGCCGGTATTATTCATTTTCAGTTCATATTCCTTCTGGAAAAAAGAGGGTCTGTGTGGTAAGATAAGATAGAATTGACAGGGGGAATCAGGATGATTTATCTGACGGGAGATCTGCACGGCGATTTTGAGCGATTTCGTTCCAAAGAGATGAAGAAGCTCAAAAAGGGGGACACCCTGATCGTCTGCGGAGATTTCGGTTTTGTATGGGACGGCTCGAAGAAGGAGCAGTCGATTCTCAAAAAGCTGGGAAAGAGCAAATATCAAATCCTTTTTATCGAAGGAACGCACGATAATCTCGACCTGCTCTCGCAGTATCCGCAGGAGGAATGGAACGGCGGCAAGGTGCGCAGAATCAGCGGTTCGCTGCTCAAGCTGGAGCGCGGAGAGGTGTTTGAGCTGGAGGGCAAGCGCTTTTTTGCCTTTGGCGGAGGCGAAAGCCCGGAGATGGAGCTGCGCGCAGCCGACGGGACCTGGTGGCAGCAGGAGCTGCCCAGCGTCGAGGAGGTGCAGCGGGCAAGGGAAAATCTGGCAGCCTGCCAGAATCGGGTCGATTTTATCGTGACCCACGAGTGCAGCTCGAAGGTACGCCACTTTATCGAAATGGATGAGGAGCACAGCAACCTGATGACCTACTTTTTTGACGAGGTGGGGGAGAAGGTGCAGTTTGACCGCTGGTATTTTGGCTGCTACCACATGGACAAGGTGATTCCACCGCGTTATCATGCGTTATTTTCCAAGGTAGTGGCACAGGAAGGGTAGATGATGGTGTTGGACAGAGGAAAGGATTGTGCCATGGAGCAAAAACAGGCAATCGAACAGAGAATTTCCCGGCGCAGCTTTTTGCAAACCCCCATCGAGCAGCAAATCCTTCGGCAGTTGCTCGAGGCAATCGAGGAGGTCAATGAAACAAGCGGGCTGACCGTTTCCTATCTGGAGGACGGGAGCGATGCTTTTGCCGGCTTTAAAAGCTATGGGATGTTTGACGGCGTGCGCGCGATGCTGGTGCTGAAAGGAAACCGGGAGCTTGCCTTTTTAAAGGAGAAGGTCGGCTACTACGGCGAGCAGCTGATTTTAAAGGCGACCGAGCTGGGACTGGGCAGCTGCTGGGTCGGAGGGACCTTCGACAGGCACTCCGCTGTCTTTGAACCGTCACCGGAGGAAGAGATTGTTTGCGTAGTACCGATCGGAAAGGTTGCCCAGAGCAGCCGCAAGGAGCGGATGATCCGCGGAGTGATCCACCGCAAGAGCAAGACCATCGAGGAGATGGTCCGCGCCGACCGCCCGCTGTCCGAGGAGGAAAGGCAGGCGATGCAGCTGGTGCAGCTGGCGCCCACCGCCAAAAACACCCAGAAGCCGGTCTTTATCTTTGCAGGGGACAAAATCTATGCGGGAGTAGCGGACGATGAACCGTTTGACCTGGTGGACCTTGGTATCTGCAAGCTGCATTTTGAGATTGGGATGAAGCAGCTGTTCTTGCAGGGTCACTTTGAATTTGGCAACGGCAGCATCTATAAGAGAAGCTGATGTAATAAAAAATGTACAGGAGGACACCTTTATGTCTAGTTATGTAACCAAACCGACTCCGGGCGACACCGCCTGGTTTACCCATGACCGATTTGGTATGTTCATCCACTTTGGATTGTATTCGATGCCGGCGCGCCACGAGTGGGTCAAGACCCGCGAGCGCACACCGGAAGAAAAGTATGACCTGTATTTTAAGCACTTTGACCCGGACCTGTATGACCCGAAGGACTGGGCACGCCGCGCCAAAGCAGCCGGTATGCGCTATGCAGTGTTTACCACCAAGCACCACGAGGGCTTCTGCCTGTTCGACAGCCAGTACACCGATTACAAATGCACCAACACACCGGCGGGCAGAGATTTGACCCGCGAGTATGTGGATGCTTTCCGTGCAGAGGGAATCCATGTCGGCTTCTACTATTCGCTGATCGACTGGCATCACCCGGACTTCACCATCGACGTCAACCACCCGCGCCGCGATGACCCGGATGCCCGCCAGCAGAACGAAGGCAGGGATATGCACCGCTATGCCAAATATATGCGCGACCAGATCACCGAGCTGCTGACCAACTACGGAAAAATCGACATCCTGTGGCTGGACTTCTCCTACAGCCAGCGCCACGGTGAAGGCGACAAGGCATGGTTGGGCGGCAAGGGCAAGGATGATTGGGAATCGGAGGAGCTGATCCGCACCGCAAGAAGCTTGCAGCCGCACATCATCATCGACAACCGTGCAGAGCTGGAGCAGGACCTGTGGACACCCGAGCAGTTCCAGCCGACCGACTGGTTCCGCCATCCAAAGACCGGTGAACTGGTGACCTGGGAAGCCTGCCAGACCTTCTCCGGCTCCTGGGGTTACTACCGCGACGAGTTCACCTGGAAATCGCCGGAGATGTTGATTCGCATGCTCATCAACACCGTGTCCAACGGTGGCAACCTGATTATGAACGTGGGACCGACCGCCCGCGGTTATCTGGACCACCGCGCCGAGGAAGCGCTGGCAGTCTATGCCGACTGGATGAAGTACAACAGCCGCTCGATTTACGGCTGCACCAAGGCAGAGCCGGAATTCAAGACCCCGACCGACTGCCGCCTGACCCAGAGCGAGGACGGAAAACGCCTGTACATCCACCTGTACGCTTACCCGTTTGACAACATGAAGGTACAGGGACTGGCTGGCAAGGTGGAATATGCCCAGTTCCTGCACGACGGCAGCGAGGTCAAATTCACCGACGGAACGGTCGAGCTGCTCAGCGACGACAAGCAGGAGGACGATGAGACTGCAACCTTCTTCTACCTCCCGCACGTCAAACCAAATTCGCTGGTGCCGGTCATCGAGGTATTCTTAAAATAATCATACAGCGGTATCCGACCTGTGAGGCAACTTGCAGGTCGGATTTTTTATGTGGTTTTTGCTCTGGGAAAACGCCGCTAGAAAGGGTGGTCCGTTTCGATTGGCTAAAACGCGAGCTACTCATTTCGATAAAAAAAGAGCCTGGAACGCGAATTGCGTCCAGACTCAGTCTGGTGGCGGAGATGGTGGGATTCGAACCCACGTGCCCATCTCTGGACAAAACGATTTCGAGTCGTTCTCGTTACGACCACTTCGATACATCTCCAAATCGAAAAGACGGACCATATGATGCCGCCGCTTTCAATGAAGCTTTATTAGTATAACAGATTTTGCACAACTTTGCAAGTGCCTGCTCGAAAAAGATGATGCTTTTTTTAAGCGGCACAGGACTTTTTCGCAAAGGTGCGGCAGCAGGAGGATTTGGTTGACAGTCGCGTATATATCGGATATAATCAATGAAAAGAAGAGAACAGGTGAATATTTATTCGTTCGTTTTTCTGAAAAAAAGGAGGCGCTTGCTGTGACGACCGAACAGGTGAGCGAATTGCTTGCACAATTTCCCAAAGTAGGGTTGGCGCTCAACCCGACGCCGCTGCACCCGATGCAGCGTTTGCAGCAGGATTTAGGCTGCGGTCCTCTGTTTATCAAGCGGGACGATCTCAACGGGCTGGGCGTGGGAGGCAACAAGATACGCAATTTGGAGTATCTGCTGGGAGATGCGCTGGCACAGGGCAAGAAAACCATTTTGGCGTCCGGTCAGACCCAGTCGAACCTCTGTTCGCTGTGTGCGGCTGCCTGCTGTCGTCTGGGACTGCGCTGTGTGCTGGTACACAATAGCCCACCGCCAAAGCAGCTGGAGGGGAATGCCCTGCTCAACCATCTTCTGGGCGCCAAGGAATATTATATGGGAGAAGCCAGTGAGCAGGAACGGGCAGACTTTGTCGAGCAGCTGCGGGTGCAGCTGGAGCAGCAGAGGGAGGAACCTTATGTCATTGAAAACGGAGCCTCCTCTGTGCGCGGTGCGCTGGGCTATGTGGAGGCTGCGGTGGAGATTGCCCGGCAGATTCAGCAGGATTCGAGCCTTTCGAGCATCCAAAGTGTCTGCATCCCGGCAGGCAACGGCGGACTGGCAGCCGGAATGATTTACGGGACAGCACTGTTGGGCAATCCGTTTCATATCGAGCTGATTTCGGTCGAACATCCGCTCGAGCAGCTGCGAGCAATCCTGCTGGGATTTTTGCAGGATTTGGAGGAGCTGTGCGGCGTCAAGATGCCGTGTGCGCTGGAAGAAACAGTTACCCTGCACGGCGGATACCGCTTTGGCGGCTGGGGAAAGGTCGAACCGGAGCTGGAGCAGTTCACCCTTCGTTTTGCACAGCTGGAGGGCATCTTTGTGGAAAAGGTGTACACCGGCAAAACGCTGTATGGGGTCTGCGATTTGGCAAAGCAGGGATATTTCCCGGCAGGTGCTTGTTATCTTCATTCGGGCGGACTGGGTGCGCTGTTTAGCCAGTACCCCGAAGAGAGATAAGGATATGATTTTACCATCAGGAGGAAGAAGAGTATGCGTCAAATTTCAGAATTTCCCCGTGTGGAGCTGGGTGTTCTTCCCACTCCACTGTACAAGCTGGAAAACCTGAGCAGAGAAACAGGCAAGAACATCTACATCAAACGGGACGATATGATTGGTGTGGCACTGGGCGGCAACAAGGTCAGAAAGTTGGAATTTTTGCTGGCAGATGCCAAAGAAAAGGGAGTGGACGTCGTCTTTACCGCAGGCGGTGCGCAGTCCAACCACGCCATGCTGACCGCAGCCTGTGCTTCCCGTCTGGGAATGCGGGCGGTGCTGGTCCTCAAAAAGCGCGGCGAGCTTGCCGGAGGCAACCAAATCCTAAACAAGATTTTCGGGGCAGAGGTCTGCTTTGTGGACACCGATTCCTATGAGGATGTTTATGCACAGATGCACCGTATGATGGAGCAGGAGAAACAGCAGGGTCACACCCCTTACTTCATTCCGGTGGGTGGTTCGGTTCCGCTGGGCTCGCTGGGATATGTCAACTGTGCCCATGAGATTGCCCAGCAGGCAGAGCAGATGAACGTTCACTTTGACAGCATCGTCAGCGCGACCGGTTCCGGCGGCACCTATGCAGGTCTGACCTATGGAGCCAAGCTCTATATGCCTTCCACCCGCTCGGTCGGCATCGGCGTGTGTGATGACCCGTTTGAAGAGATTTCCTACGACTTGATGTGCGGTATTCAGGAGCTGCTGGAAAGCGATGTGCCGGTGGAGAAAAAGGATATCCATATGCACTTCCACATCGGTCCCGGATATGCCATCCCAAGTGAGGAAGGCTGTGCAGCAGTCCGCAGGCTGGCGCGCGCCGAAGGGATTTTGATGGACCCGGTATATACCGGCAAGGCGCTGGCAGGATTTTTCCAGCTGCTGGAGGAAGGATATTTTGACCAGGATGAAAACATTCTCCTGCTGCACTCGGGCGGCGCAGGCGCGCTGTTTGCAGTAGACCTGCTGGCAGAATAATTTGCAGCATTAGAACACGACGAGTGTTTTTACAGAAAGGAACAGCACCGGCATCTTCCCAAAAAACAGGGAGGTGCCGGTGCTTCTTTTGCAGATAAAAAATCTGAAGCTGCCCTAGCGGTGGATGGAGTAGTACACCATCCCAAGAGCGCTTTGTCGGATGCAGATTCTTCGTTCTTCGCCGATGTCGGTGTTGCGGTAGACGCTGCTGGATACGCGGAACTTCGTTTCTTCGCCGTTCCAGTATCCGTGCAGGTAGTAGTCGTCTGTTTTGCCGCTGGTGCTGATATGTTTGTCTGTGATAGTCACCATTTCGTGCCGGGCTTTGTCGAAGGTCAGAAGAAAATTGAGCGGAAAGGTGATAGAAAAAGCGAGGATGAAGGCAGCAAATATGACGGACAGCTTGCGACCCAGCCGCTGCGGCAGCTTGGTTTTTGCCGACTTGATGAGGTAGGGGAGTGCCAGAAGTGCAGTCAGAGCAAAGGTGATTTTAAAGTAAACACCGGAATCGTAGTTAAAGGTCTGCGCAACACCCAGGCACAGGAGGATGGCAGCCGCAGCACCCAGGCAGGGCATTTGCAGCGCTTGCTCCTCTCCCTTTTTGGTGGTGGTTTCGATATAGATATATGGATAGTACCACAGATAAACTGTATAGGCAGCCAACAGCACACCGGTCAGCAGCAGAGTCATGGGTTTGCCGCCGATTAAATAGGCTGCGACATCCAGCGCAATCAAAATCCAGCCGATGATTTTCAGCCGCTTCTTTGTCTTGACCCGATAGAAGGCTTTGCTGTTTTTGGACATCTGCTCGATGACCTTAGTTTCATCGACAATGGTGTGGTAGTAATTTCGCTCGATGGCGGTCAACAGCGGAAAGTATCGGGACAGGTTCTTTTTCTGCTGCGCCATTTCGCCAAAATCAACAAGGGGGATTTCGTTGTCAATCAGAGCTTCCAGCAGTGTTTCGGGATTTTCCAGCGTAGGGTCCAAAGAGAGAAGCCGCCGGTACTGCTTATCCACCAGGACCATGCGGGTGCGATTGCGCAGTGGAATCAAAAGCAGACATCGAATCTCCCGATAGTCGACCTGCTGCGTCTTTCCAAACAGACGGCAGATGGTCAGACTCTCCTTTTCCAGCAGGATTTTTTCTTTTTCGTATGCCAGAATCAGGATGATTCCCAGCGCAGCAAAGGGAAGAAAAAAGAGGGAAGCCAGCAGATTTCCTGTCAAAATCAGGAAGATACTGACCGACAGAAAGAAGACTGTCGTAATGATGCCGATGACCTTTACAAACTTAGCGTTTCTTACCACATTTGTTTCCATACAATCTTTCCTCCGCCTTTTCTTCAGGCAATCTATTTAAGATGCAATCCATGCCAATGCTGCCAGAGCGCTGATGACCAGAGCGGTTCCGCCGACCAGCAGCAGAACACGCTGCCATGTGGTTTTCAGCCCTTTTTTCACCAGTCGAACGATGACCACAGGACTTACCAAAAAGACAGCGAGGATATAGGCAATCAAGAATGGTTTCATTACAATTTCTCCTTTGCGGCTTTGTATCAGATGTCTTTGCAGATATTATACCATCTGTATGCCTTGGGGTCATCTGTTTTTTTGGAGCGTGCCGATTTTTTTAGCAGGAAAAAAGGAAACACCCGCACACATCCGTTTTCGGATGTGTGCGGGTGTTTGTTTATAGGATGAAAGGACAGTTGTTATCTTGGATATTTGATAGCAGCCTGTGCAGCGGCAAGGCGTGCAATCGGTACACGGAATGGAGAACAGGAAACATAGGTCAGACCTGCTTTGTGGCAGAACTCAACCGAGGACGGGTCTCCGCCGTGCTCGCCGCAGATGCCCAACTTGATGTCAGGACGGGTCTGGCGACCGAGGTCACAAGCCATCTTGACCAGCTTGCCTACGCCGTTCTGGTCGAGCTTGGCAAATGGGTCGGATTCATAAATCTTCTTGTCGTAGTAGTAACCCAGGAACTTGCCTGCGTCGTCACGGCTGAAGCCGAAGGTCATCTGGGTCAGGTCGTTGGTTCCAAAGGAGAAGAATTCAGCTTCGGTAGCAATCTCGTCCGCGGTGACAGCAGCACGAGGAATTTCAATCATGGTACCAACTTTGTAGTGCATCTGCACGCCTTCCTGTGCGATGATTTCGTCAGCAACCTTGCAGACGATGCCTTTGACGTAAGCCAACTCCTTGACCTCACCGACCAGTGGGATCATGATCTCAGGAACGATCTCCCAGTCAGGATGTTTGCGACCTACGTTGATGGCAGCGCGGATGACAGCGGTGGTCTGCATCTCAGCGATTTCCGGGTAGGAAACAGCCAGACGGCAGCCGCGATGACCCATCATTGGGTTGAATTCATGCAGCGAGTCGATGACGTTGTGGATTTCTTCCACGGAAATATTCATCTCATCAGAAAGCTCTTTGATTTCCTCTTCGGTGTGAGGAACGAACTCGTGCAGCGGTGGGTCGAGGAAGCGGATGGTGACCGGCAGTCCCTGCATTGCTTCGTAGATGCCCTCAAAGTCGCCCTGCTGCATTGGAAGCAGTTTTGCCAGAGCAGCACGTCTTTGCTCTTCGGTCTTGGAGAGAATCATCTCGCGGACTGCTTTGATGCGGACGCCTTCAAAGAACATATGTTCGGTGCGGCACAGACCGATGCCCTGTGCGCCGAACGCCAGAGCCTGTGCAGCATCCTTCGGTGTGTCGGCGTTGGTGCGGATCTGCAGTTGTCTGACTTCATCTGCCCAGCCCATCAGACGACCAAAGTCGCCGGATACGGAAGCAGCAACGGTTGGGATGGCTTCGCCGTAGATCTTACCGGTGGAGCCGTCCAGAGAGATGTAGTCGCCGCGATGAATCTTCTTGCCGCCCAGCTCGAAGTATCCTTCTTCATCGTGCATGATGATGTCGCCGCAGCCGGATACACAGCAGGTGCCCATGCCTCTGGCAACAACTGCTGCATGGGAGGTCATACCGCCGCGAACGGTCAGGATGCCCTGTGCATGGTTCATGCCTTCAATATCTTCAGGAGAGGTCTCCAGACGAACCAGAACGACCTTCTCGCCTTTCTTGCCTTCTTCGGTGGCCTCCTCTGCAGTAAAGACAACCTTGCCGCAGGCAGCGCCAGGGGAAGCAGCCAGACCGGTGCCAATCTCTTTGGCAGCCTTGAGTGCTTTGGCATCAAACTGTGGGTGCAGCAGAGCGTCCAGCTGCTTTGGCTCAACCATGCAGATAGCCTCTTCTTTGGAGATCATGCCCTCGTCCACCAGGTCGCAGGCAACCTTGATGGCAGCGGTAGCAGTTCTTTTGCCGTTGCGGGTCTGGAGCATAAACAATTTGCCGTTTTCGATGGTGAACTCCATGTCCTGCATATCTCTGTAATGTTTTTCCAGACGATGTGCAACATCACAGAACTGCTCATACACTTCCGGCATGATGTCTTTAAGCTCATCGATGTGCTGTGGGGTTCTGACACCGGCTACAACGTCCTCGCCCTGTGCATTGACCAAAAATTCGCCGAACAGCTTGTTTTCGCCGGTGGCAGGGTCACGGGTGAAGGCTACGCCGGTACCGGAATTGTTGCCGGTGTTGCCGAATACCATGGTCTGCACGTTGACCGCAGTACCCCAAGAGGATGGGATATCATTCATTCTTCTGTAGTAGATTGCGCGCGGGTTATCCCAGGAGCGGAATACAGCCTTGACAGCACCCATCAGCTGCTCTTTTGGGTCCTGTGGGAAGTCTGCACCAATCTGCTCTTTATAGTAGGCTTTAAATTTGACGACCATGCTCTTGAGGTCTTCTGCATCCAGCTCGGTGTCCAGTTTAACGCCCTTTGCCTCTTTCATCTGGTCGATGATGACCTCAAAGTTGTGCTTTGGAACTTCCATAACAACATCGGAGTACATCTGAATGAAGCGACGGTAGGAGTCGTAAGCAAAGCGCTCATTCTGGGTCAGCTTTGCAAAGCCTTCAACGACCTGGTCGTTGAGTCCCAGGTTGAGGATGGTGTCCATCATGCCCGGCATGGAAGCTCTTGCACCGGAGCGGACAGAAACCAGCAGCGGGTTGTTGACGTCGCCGAATTTTTTGCCGGTAAGCTCTTCGAGTTTTCCAAGGTATTCAAAGATTTCAGCCTCGATTTCAGGGTTGATCTGTTTGCCGTCTTCATAATACTGGGTGCATGCCTCGGTTGTAACGGTGAAGCCCTGTGGAACAGGCATACCGAGTACGGTCATTTCTGCAAGGTTTGCGCCTTTGCCGCCAAGCAGTTCACGCATTTTTGCGTTTCCCTCAGAAAACGCATAAACAAATTTCTTGTTCAATGAAAAAACCTCCCGAAAAATATTGCTGGATGATCAGCTTTTCCTAAAACGGAAAAAGATGGACCCAGAAGTTTCAGAATTTGTGCCGGCAGGACAAGAGCCCCTGTCAGCATACCTCTTCTCACATTATACCAAATACAAATCCACAATTCCAGACTATTTTTTATAAACCTTTCATAAAAGTTTGCACTGTTTTTTTATAAAAAACAGATAAATTTCACACATGTTTTTGCGAACAAGGACAAAGGAAGTATAGATAGCTTATTTAAAAAACCAAAATGAAGACAAAATATACAAAAACGTAATAGAAAAACTCACGAATATGCTCACGAGTCGTTTGAGCTGACAAAACCGTGGCTCATAACGAAAACTTATGGGGAGGAACGCTTGAATTTTTGCACCGCTAAATTTATAATAATAGAGTAAAACGGGCAGCAGCTTTATGATGGCAGCTGCCATACCTTCTTTTATAGATGGAACGGGGGAATCATGATGATAAAAGCCTGTGCGATCATCTTGGCTGCCGGACAGGGCACCAGAATGAAATCCAAATATCCGAAGGCACTGTGCCAGGTGCTGTTTAAGCCGATGATCAACTGGGTCACCGATTGGTGCCTGAAGGCGGGCATCGAAGAAATCTGTGTGGTGACAGGGCAGGGTGCGCAGTACCTGGAACCGGTGCTGCCAAAGCAGTGCTGCACCGTATCACAGCCACAACAACTGGGGACAGGGCACGCAGTGATGATGGCGCGTTCCTTCATCAACGAACATCGCAGCAGCCCGATTTTGGTGCTCAACGGGGACGCTCCGTTTGTCGATGATGCGATTTTAAATCAGGCGCTCGAGCAGCACAGTGAGCAGAAGGCACAGGTGACCGTGATTACCGCCGAGCTGCACAATCCTGCGGGATATGGCAGAATTGTGCGCGCACAGGACGGCACTGTACAGGCAATCGTGGAAGAGAGGGATGCGACAGAAAGCCAGCGCGCTATCTGCGAGGTCAATTCGGGTGCCTACTGCTTTGATGCAGACTTCCTGCTGGATGGATTGGAAAAGCTGGGATGCAAAAATGCACAGGGAGAATATTATCTGACCGATTTAGTTGGAATTGCTGTTAGTGAAAGAAAAAAGGTCTGCGCCTGCCGCAGTTGCGACGAAAAGGTGGCTTTGGGAGCCAATGATCGAGCCGGTTTGTTAAAGCTAAATGAAATCGCCAACAAAATTGAGGTTGACAGACTTTTGGAAGATGGTGTAAACTTCTATTGTACAGATGGAGTGGTTATCTCGCCGGATGCAGTGGTGGGAAAAGATACCACCCTTGGACCGGGTACACAGCTAAAAGGTCATGTGGTGATTGGAGAGGATTGCGACATCGGACCGAGCACCATCATCGAAAACAGCACCATCGGCAACGGTTGCCAGATCCATTCCTCCTTCGTTGAGCGCTCTGTGGTCGGCAGTGGAGTCCGCATCGGACCAAACAGCCATCTGCGTCCTGACAGTGTGTTGGGCGATGGGGTGAAGATAGGCAACTTTGTCGAAATCAAAAATTCCACCCTGGGAGAAAAGACCAGCGTGGCGCACCTGACCTACATCGGGGATTCCGATTTCGGCTCGCACATCAACGTCGGCTGCGGCGTGGTCACCGTCAACTACAACGGCTACCGTAAATTCCGCAGCAAGGTGGGTGACAACGCCTTTATCGGATGCAACACCAATCTGGTGTCGCCGGTCAATGTGGGAGCGGATGCCTATATTGCGGCAGGTTCCACCATTACCTCGGACGTCCAGACAAATGAGCTTGCGATTGCAAGGGCACGTCAGGTCAATAAGCCTGACTGGGTGGAAGGCTACCGCCAGCGAGAGCTGGAAAAAAAGCAGCAGAGCAAAGGAAAATAATTTTTGTATCACACAGTGGGATACCTTGCATAAAGGTCCTGCTGTTGAACGGCTGTTAGCCGGATATTCTTTAGAACGACTAAAGAGCAAACAAAAGGTGGGCGGAGAAATCTGCCAAGAAAAGTAAGGGGAGTCAGAAAAGAAATGAATTTGCATGGTAAGGACATCAAAATCTTCACTGCCAATGCCAACCCAAAGGTGGCTGCAGAGATCGCGGCTTGTCTGGGCCTTCCATTGGGAAAAAGTGAGGTAAAAACCTTCTCCGACGGCGAGATCGGCGTTTCCATTCAGGAGTCGGTCCGTGGTTCGGACGTGTTTGTGGTACAGTCCACCTGCACACCGGTCAACGATAACCTGATGGAACTGCTGATTATGATCGATGCGTTTAAACGCGCTTCTGCCGGTCGTGTTACAGCAGTTATCCCATATTTTGGTTATGCAAGACAGGACAGAAAAGCAAAAGCCAGAGATCCGATCTCTGCAAAGTTGGTGGCAGACCTGATCACCGCAGCAGGCGCAGACCGTGTTTTGACCATGGACCTGCACGCAGCACAGATCCAGGGCTTCTTTGATATTCCGGTTGACCATCTGCTGGGTGTTCCGATCATGATCCCACATTTTATTGAAAAAATCGGAAACGAGCAGTCCAGCTACACCATCGTTTCCCCGGACCTGGGTTCGGTCACCAGAGCAAGAAAATTTGCTGAGCGCTGCGACGTTCCGCTGGCTATCATCGACAAGAGAAGACCAAAAGCAAACGTCAGCGAAGTTATGAACATCATCGGTGACGTACGCGGCAGAAAGGTCATCATCGTGGACGATATGATCGACACCGCAGGCACTTTGTGCAATGCAGCAAAGGCACTGGTGGAAATCGGCGGTGCAACCGATGTTATCGCCTGTGCAACCCACGGCGTACTGTCCGGTCCGGCTCTGGAAAGAATCGAAAACAGCGTCCTCAAAGAGGTCGTTCTGCTCGACACCATTCCGCTGCCGAAGGACTGCAACTGCAGCAAGATTACCCAGCTGCCGGTTGCTCCGGTTTTTGCCGAGGCAATCGAGCGCATCTATCAGGACAAACCGGTTTCTCCACTGTTTGTTTAATTTTGACAGCCAAAAAAGGGCAGGTAAGTGTTACCTGCCCTTTTTTCTGGTAGAGGGGTTGGAAGAAAAATGAAGTATATTTGTTACTGCGACCAGGTGACCGAGCAGGATGTTCTGGATGCAATCGGAAACGGTGCGCGCACCGTCCGGCAGGTTTGTCAAATGACCGGCGCGATGACCCACTGTGATTGCAAAAATAAGCATCCGAATGGGACCTGATGCAGCGCGGATATTTTGCATCTGCTGAAAAAACAGCTGGCAGCGGCAAAATGAACCGTTTGGAAAACGGAAAAACAAAGGAATGGGCAGGCTGACCACAGGCGCTCCATCACAGGATGGAGGTCTGTGGTTGTCCTGCCCTGTTGCCGACCCTGCAAAAAATGGGTCTGGGCAAGAAAGGACAGGTGGATTATGTACGATATTTTTGAAAAGTTAAAAAGTCTCAATACCGCTCCGACGGTGACCGGCACGCCGGAATTTTTGGTGGTGGGACTGGGCAACCCGGAGCCGAAGTATGATACCACCCGGCACAACGCCGGATTTATGGCAATCGACCACATCGCACAAAAGACCGGCTGCAAGGTCAACCAGCTCAAATTTAAATCCTTGTGCGGAATGTGCGAAATCGAAGGGAAAAAGGTTATGCTCATCAAGCCGACCACCTACATGAACAGCTCGGGTGAAGCGGTGCGGGAGGCAGCGGCATTTTATAAGATTCCGCCGGAAAAAACCATCATCATCTTCGACGACATCTCGCTGGATGTGGGCAAAATGCGCATCCGCCGCAAGGGAAGCGACGGAGGACACAACGGCATCAAGAGCATCATCTATTTGACAGGGAGCGACCAGTTCCCGCGTATCAAGGTGGGTGTGGGCAAAAAGCCGCATCCCGACTACGATTTGGCAGCGTGGGTGCTAGGACATTTTTCCAAAGAGGAGCTGAAGACCCTGGAAGAGGTGTATGAGCACTGCTATCAGGCGCTGGGAGAGATGCTCAAGGGCAACATCGACCGCGCGATGAATCTGTTTAACTAAGAGAAACCAAACAACCGACGCAACAAACAAAACAAGGAAGGGTGGGTGAAGAACAATGAAACAGTTTTTAACACTGATGGATGGAATGGTGGAATACCGTCAGATGAAGGAGGCATTGCAGCAGGGCAGGGTGCCGGTTTCGGTCAGCGGTGTGTCCGCTTCGCACAAGACCCATATCATCGCCTCGCTGACAGCGCAGCTGGAAAAACCCGCGCTGGTCATCGTGCCGGACGAAAGCACAGCGATTCGTTTTACGGCGGACCTGAGTGTGCTGCTCGGCGAGCGGGTGCTGCATTTTCCGGCAAGGGACTATGTGCTGCTGGACGTGGACGGAGCCTCCGGCGAGTTTGAGCATCAGCGCTTAGGGGTGCTCAGCGAACTGCTGCAGGGAACTGCCAGGGTGGTGGTCGCTTCGGCAGAATCTGCCTGCGAGCGCACCATCCCGAAGGAAACGCTCAAAGATTCTATCTTAACCATCGACATGGACGGCAGCTACGACCAGGAGCAGGTGGTCAAAAAGCTGGTGGCAATGGGTTACCAGTGCAGGGACCAGGTGGAGGGTATCTGCCAGTTTGCACGCCGTGGCGGCATTCTGGACATCTTTCCGCCGGACCGCAGCGAGCCGGTGCGAATCGAGTTTTGGGACGATGAGATTGACACCATGTCCACCTTCCAGGTGGATACCCAGCGTCGTCAGGACAGCATCGAGCAGGTCACCATCCCTCCTGCAAGGGAGGTGCTTTACCAAAGTCCGCAAAAGCTTGCCGATCTGTTGCGTCAGCAGATGGCAGCCCAGAAGGGTAAGGCGGGTGTGCAGGTCAAGGAACATCTGCAGCGGGACATCGAGCGGCTGGAAGGCGGGCTGAATCCGGTGAGCATCGACCGGTATCTGCCGATTTTGTACCAGCCGCAGACCATCTTTGATTATTTTGAAGCGGACGCGCTGGCGTTTTTGTGCGAACCGGTCAGCTGCAAAGAAAATTTTGCCAATGCCATGGCACAGCACCACGAGGATGTCAAGATGCTGATGGAGCAGGGCATCCTGTTCCGCGGGTGCAGCGTCTATTATGATGATTTTACCGAGCTGTGCCGCAAATTCTGCCGCTGCCAAAGCGTGATGATGGATACCTTTACCCGCTCGCTCAGTGATGTGCCGGTGCGAGAGCTGGTGCAGCTGAGTGCATCGCAGCTTTCTACCTGGAGCGGGGAATATGCCATCTTAAAGGATGACATCGAGGACTACATGAAGACCGGCTTTTGCTGTGTCATCTTTGCGGGCACACCCAGAGGAGCGCAGGCGCTGACCGAGGATTTGCAGAAGGACTTTTCGGCACAGCTGGTTCGGGATGTTCCTTCCATCGACCCGGGCAGAATCTATGTGCTGGAAGGGACTTTGTCGGCGGGCATGGAGTATCCGCAGCTGAAGCTGGCGGTCATCAGCCATGCCAAAACCGGCAGCAGCCGCAAAAAGCCGGCAAAAGCTAAAAAGGGCGGAATCAAAAATATTTCGGACCTGAATGTGGGCGACTATGTGGTACACGTTTCCCACGGAATCGGCATCTTTGAGGGAATCGTCAAGCGCGACATCCACGGCGTGGTCAAGGACTACATCAAGATTCGCTATGCCGGCAGCGATATGCTGTTTGTGCCGGTCACCCAGTTGGACCTTGTCACCAAGTACATCGGCGGCAAGGAGGACAGCGTGGTCAAGCTCAACAAACTCAACTCCGCAGAGTGGGCAAAGACCCGCGCAAGGGTCAAAAAAGCGGTCAAGGATATGGCGGATGAGCTGATCAAACTGTATGCCAAGCGAGAGGCGGCACAGGGCTATGCCTTTGGACCGGACACCGACTGGCAGAACGACTTTGAGCGCCGCTTTCCCTACGACGAAACCGATGACCAGCTGCGCTGCATCCGGGAAATCAAGGACGATATGGAAAAGCCCTCCCCGATGGACCGTCTGCTGTGCGGGGACGTCGGCTTTGGAAAGACCGAGGTTGCCATCCGCGCCGCCTTTAAATGTGTGATGGACGGCAAACAATGCGCGGTGCTGGTGCCGACCACCATCCTTGCCTGGCAGCACTACCAGACCTTCCGCAAGAGGATGGAGGGCTTTCCGGTCAAGGTGGACATTCTCTCGCGCTTTCGCACGCCAAGGGAGCAGGAGCAGGTGCTGGAGGAGCTGCGCCGCGGACAGGTCGATATTGTGGTGGGTACCCACCGTCTGGTGCAGAAGGACGTGAAATTTAAGGATTTGGGACTGTGCATCATCGACGAGGAGCAGCGCTTTGGCGTCAAGCACAAGGAGAGCTTTAAGGAGATGCGCAACAATGTGGATGTGCTGACCCTTTCGGCAACGCCGATTCCGCGCACCCTGAACATGGCGATGTCGGGCATACGGGATATGTCCACCATCGAGGAGGCGCCGCAGGACCGTCAGCCGGTGCAGACCTATGTGATGGAGCATGATTGGGGAATTTTGGTCCAGGCCATCAGCAAGGAGCTGCGCCGTGGCGGACAGGTGTTCTACCTGCACAATCGGGTGGACACCATCGACCGGTGCGCTGCGACCATCCAGCAGTTTTTGCCGGATGCAACAGTGGTGGTGGCACACGGCAAGATGAGCGAGGAGCAGCTGTCCAAGGTGTGGAAGCGGCTGCTTGACCATGAAATCGACATTCTGGTTTGCACCACCATCATTGAAACCGGTGTGGACGTTTCCAACTGCAACACCCTGATTATCGAGGATGCCGACCGGCTGGGACTGTCACAGCTGTATCAGATTCGCGGCAGAGTCGGGCGTTCAAGCCGAAGAGCGTTTGCCTATCTGACGGTGACCAAGGGCAAGGCGCTGACCGACGTTGCTACCAAGAGACTGGAAGCCATCCGGGAGTTTACCACCTTTGGTTCGGGCTTCCGCATCGCCATGCGCGATTTGGAAATCCGCGGTGCAGGCAATATCCTGGGTGCACAGCAGCACGGTCACATGGAGGCGGTCGGCTATGAGATGTATCTGAAGATGCTCTCCGAGGCAGTAGCAGTGGCAAAGGGAGAAAAGCCCGAGGTGCAGAACACCGAATGTCTGGTGGACATCCGCATCGGTGCGCATATCCCGGAGGATTACATCGAAAGCCTGCCACAGCGCATCGACATCTACAAGAAGATTGCTTCGGTGGAGAACGAAAAGGACGCCAGCGACATCATCGACGAACTGATCGACCGCTTTGGCACACCGCCCGAGGCAGTCAAAGGACTGGTGGATGTTTCTCTGCTGCGCAACATGGCGGCAGGACTTGGCATCCGGGAAATCTCCCAGCGCACCGACAGCCTGCTGTTCTACCCGGAGACGGTGGATATGCAGGCGGCAAGCCGTCTGGCAGCCGGCTTAAAGGGCAGGGTGATGCTCAACGCAGGTGCAAAACCCTACCTTGCTGTGAAGGTGGCAAAGGGAGAAAAACCGGTGGACACCATGCGACTGGCACTGACCATGATGGCAGGGGAAGCTCCGCCTGCAAAGTAAGGGTGAAAGCGGTGTATGATAAATTTGGCAGGGGCGTTTTCAGCCCTTTTTAGAGTTTATTCATGGACTTTTTGGGCGTTTGGGTGTATAATATCGGGGTGTTGCCCGAAGAAATATCCATGCCCTGCGATACAGGGTTCGGGAAGTAAAATAACAGGAGGATATTCGAATGAATTTTCTGAAAAAATGTGCAGCAGTGCTGCTGACCGGAGCGATGGTGCTGTCGATGTCGGCATGCTCCTCGGATACAGACTGGATTATGCGCAAGGGTGAGCTGGAAATGCCTGCGGGCGTTTACATCAACAACCTGCTGCAAAGCTATTATCAGGCATCCGCTTTGGTGGAGAACACAGAAGAGGATGTGTTCAAGCAGCAGGTGGAAGGGACCGACGCCAAGGAATGGATTCAGCAGAAGGCGTTGGACGAAACCAAACGCAATATGGCAGCGTGCAGCGAATTTAACGAGCATCAGCTTTCCTTTACACAGGAGGAGCTGGAAAGCTGCCGTCAGCAGGCAGAGGCTTACTATGGACAAAACGGCGAGAACCTGGAAAAGAACGGCATCTCGCAGAACTCCATCGAGCTGCTGTATCAGATTGCTTATATGAAGAACAAACTGTTTGATGCGCTGTACGCACAGGGCGGCGAGCAGGAGGTCAGCGAGGAAGAGCTGCGCAGCTACTACGAGGAAAACTACATCAAGATGGCAGTGCAGACCTTTAGCTTCCCGGAAGAGCCGGAAATCCCGGAGGGTGCTACCGAAGAGGATAAGGCTTCCTACGAGGAATTTTATAAAACCGAGCGCGGCAACGTTTACACCAACGCAAACTCCTTCTACCTCCAGGCACAGATTGGCATGGATGCAGGACAGAGCTGGAATGAGGTGCTCAACACCTACAAGCAGCAGAATGCAGCGGCTGCCGGTCAGGAGTACGACATGAACACCAACAACTACCGACTGCTGGATACCGCCACCACTCCACTGAATGCGGACATCGTCGGCGCGCTCAAGGAAGCAGAGCAGGGCGAGCTGGTCAAGGTGGAAACCGACACCATGATTGCCATCGGTGCGACCACCGACATCAACGAGGACCCGACTGACTACGAGTATGTAAAGACTTCCATCCTGCACGCACTCAAGGACGAGGCGTTTGAGGAATATCTGTTGCAGCAGGCACAGGACGAATCCTATGAGCTGAATCAGAAGGCAGCAGACCGCTATCAAATCAACAAGCTTGAACTCAGCTAATTGAAAAAGAGGACCGTATGCACAAACGGTTCTCTTTTTTCTTGTATAAAACAGAAAAATGGCACAGAAATAATATGAAAGAATCTTTAAAATTTTTTGAGAATCTTCCACAAACGTACTTTTTTATGATATAATAGGCAGGAATAAACTTCGACAGCAGAGAATGGTTCTGCAGATGCCGGATGCTGTGCAGCGTCCGGGAAAAATGATAAGCGAGGGATGAAACATTTATGAAGGATAGAATCGGACAATCCAGCAGCAGAAAGAAAAAGAACACCGAGTCGGATTTTTCCAGTGTGACAGGAGTTCCAAAGCCGGACAACTATGGAGGATTTTCCCCCGATGACGACGGAATGCCGCCAAAGAAAAAGTCGAAGCTCCCGATTATCCTGTGCGGGCTTCTGGCAGTCGCAGTGGTAGCGGGCGGCGGATGGTTTTTGCTCAGCCGTAACGGCGGCGGTGATGCCGTACAGCAGCCGGCACAGCCTTCGGTGGAATATCCGCTGAACACAGCCGAGCTGGACCAGGACGAGCAGGCGCTGCAGCAGGTGCTTCAGAGTGCAAAATCCCAGCGGGTGCCGACCATGACCCAGCTGGTAGACCTGATTGCCATCAACGAACTGCTGGGCACAGTGGAATCCAGCGGGGACGGCAAAAATGCCAACCTGGTCGCACAGCTGGAAACCGAATCGCTGGCAGCCAAGGCAGCTGAATTTCAGACCACCAACAACGACGACACCATCGGATGGATTCGCATCCCGAACACCAACGTGGATTATCCGGTTGTTTATAAAGCAGGCGTAGAAAACTATGCCTATTATGAGAGCAAGGGTTATGACAAGCAGTACAGCAAGGACGGTGTAATCTGGGCAGACTATGAGTGTACCTTCCCGGAGCTTTCGCAGAACACCACCCTGTATGGGCACAACTGGCACAACATCTACACCCCAAGAACCCAGGCAAATATGCAGGCAAACGACCTGATGTTCTCGCTGGTGATGTCCTATAACTACACCGATTTTGCGCAGGAGAATCCGTTTATCTACTTCTCCACCACCGAGCAGGACTATGTATTCCAGGTGTTTGCTTCCTACTACACCGATCTGAACTTCGGCTATAACTATGCGCAGATGAGCCAGGAGGACTTCCAGAAGGTGATTGCTGAGGCAAAAGCCAAGAGCCTGTCCAACTACAATGTTCCGGTGACCAGCGAGGACAAGATTGTCACATTGTCCACCTGCACCCGTGTACATGGAAACACCAACAATCAGCGTTTTGTTGTAATGGCAAAGCTGGTGCCGGTCGGAACTCCATCCACCACCATCAGCACCCACTCCAATCCAATCGCATACAATTCGAGCATCGACGCTTAAAACACAAAAAGCTCCCTGTATCAGGGAGCTTTTTGTGTTGAGAGGAGGGATGTCTATTTTGCAAGGGAGACCGGATCGACATATTCTCCGTTGGAACGGACGTCAAAATGCAGATGCGGCTCCATCGAGAGTTCGCAGGGGACTTCGCCGACGCTGCCCAGCTGCTCGCCGGCGCGGATGGACTGGTCCATCTTAACCAGGATGTCCGCAGAAAGTCCCGCATAGGTCATCACATATTCGCCGCTGGTCACCTCGACAACATTTCCCCACATCGGGTCGTTGCGCACGGCAGTGACGGTGCCGTCGCTGGCTGCCCGGACCGCTTCTCCGGCTTCTGCACGGATGTCGATGCCGTTGTGGGTGCGCCAGTCGCCCAGCGTTTCATTTTTCACCAGCATATCACCGCTGAATGGGGTGATGGCAGCGCCGCTGACCGGCAGCTCAAGAGAAAAGCCGGAGGAAGGCTGCGGCTCGCTCGGTTCGGCGCAGGTCTGTGAGGAAGGCTGCTGTGCTTCGGAAGAGCCTTCCTGCGAGGAAGGCTGCGAGGACGCCTGTGCGGATGGGTCCTCCTCTGGTGCTTCGGCGGTGATTTGCAGCTGCTGTGACTGGGTGGAAGGGGAGCTGTCGCCGTCCGACTGTGCGCTGGGTGTGTCGGCGGCGGGCTGCTTTTTTGCAGGCTCATACGGCTGCTCCTGTTTTAGCTGTGGCTTTTCTGCCATAGGAGCTGGCTCTACGCTCTGGATGGTCTTGTCCACTGCGACCCAGGCAGCAGCGCCTGCACCGGCAAGGCACACCGCCAGAGCAAGGTAGAAGCCCTTGCCGGAGATAAATTTCTGAAAACCGTTACTCATGGTGATCACTCAATCCTTTCGTAGGTAAGATGTTTCCTCTGACTGTATTTTGCACCGGCAGCTGCCGTTTATGCTTTGCGGTGGAAAAAGTTTTTGCAAATCAGCTTGGCTGCAAGGTATCCCTCCCGCAGACCGATGCACAGCAGAAAAATTCCGAAGAAGCGCCGCAGCAGCTGCGGGTCGATACGATTGGAAATCAAGCTGCCAATCACGCCGCCAACGGCGCCGGAAAGGATGCAGCGGGGTAATACGGCGGTGCAGACCAACTTGTTTTTGGTATGGAAGTACAGGGAAAGTCCGGCAGCCGGCAGGAAGAGCAACAGGTTGAGTGACTGCATCTGCGGCTGGGAGAGGGTGGAAAAAAAGGAGAGATACAGCAGCAGAACCGTTCCTCCGCCCAATCCCATGGCGGCAACGGCGGAAGAGAGAAAGACAGCGGCAAAGGAAAAGAGATTGAAGCTCAAAGAGGATACCTCCCATCAAAAGCAGATTTAGCCCAGCACCAGCCGGAGGGCGCTGTATAAAATCAACAGGGAAAACAACAGCTTGAGCAGTGGCACCGGGATTTTTTGCAGTCCCCATGCGCCACAGGCAGAACCCAGCAGAGCAGGCAAAAAGAAAGGCAGACCCTGCAAAAGCTCCAGATTGCCATTTAGGTAGTAAACCGCCAGACTGATCAGAGACAGCGGAAGGATGATGGCAATACTGGTGGCGTGCGCCTGACGGCTGGGCAAGCCCTGCTTTTGCAGCAGGGTGACCGCAAGGATGCCGCCGCCCGAGCCGAAAAATCCGTTGAGCAAGCCAATCAGCGCTCCGTATACCATCAGCATGACTTCACCTCCCAAGAAAAAAGAGCCATCCTTTGTCAGTTTGATCAAAGGATGGCTCTTTTATGCAGAAAGGTTATGAAAAAGAAAAATTTTAGCTGCTGTATTTTTTCCAGACCCGGTAGGAATAAAGGATACAGAAAATTCCGTCAAGGATAAGTAGAGCAATAGGCAGGAGATTGAGCCACAATCGGCTGCGAATTAGCAGGCTGCCGGCAATGAGCAGTACACCGGTCAGCAGCAGGCTTTTTCCTCCGGCGCGCTGGCAAAGCTCCCAGCAGCGGTCGTTTGCCATGCTCCATTTGGTGCGCAGACCCAGGACACCGTTGCGTTTGACCTTTGGCATGGCAGCACCCAGCGGCAGCAGCGACAATCCCAGCAGGGTGTAGAGCAACTGCGGCAGCAGGATTCCTATTTGCGGGACATCTGCGGCGGAGAAGGAGAAAAAGAGGAAGACACAGGACAAGGCATCCAAAGCCGCCAGCAGCGAGCAACCGGCAATCAGCATCGGCTTTTGATTCTGCGGCTGTGCAAGGGACATCTTTTGAATGAACCTTTTCCAGATTAGACCGACGACCAGACAGCACAGCGGCAGCAGCAAAACCTCCAGACGGCTTCCCCAGCGGTCCACCTCACCGTACAGATTGTAGTGGGTAGGGATGCGCTCGGGCAGCAGCGGCAACAGCAGCAGGCTGAGAACAACAGGAAAACAGGTCATCGCTACAAAGATGCGATGCAAAGCTTTCATCGGGCGCGCTCCTTTCTCAATGGAAGAGGTAGTTTAGCGAATCATCCCCAGCAGCTGGCGAATGCCGACGCTTGCCAGCAGATAACCGGCAGCAGGCGGGACAAAGGCGCAGCTGGCAGGGCTGTGTCGACCGTTTTCTGCCTCACCGACGGTGGTCTTGGCAGGCAGCTCCACCGAATAAACGACCGTCTGCCGCTGGACGCCGCGTTTTTTTAGTTCACGGCGCATCACACGGGCAAGCGGACAGCCACAGCCGGAGGTCTGGGAGATGTCCCCCCAGCGCAGCAGGGAAGGATCCAGGCGGTTTCCGGTGCCAAGGCAGCTGACCAGAGGGATGCCGCGCTGGCTGCACTGCTGGGCAAGGTAGAGCTTGGAGGTCACCGTGTCGATGGCATCCAAAATCAAATCCGGCTGCTGCTCGAACAGAAAGTCGGAATTTTCGGGGAGAAAAAACTGCTGATGGCAAATAAGCTCCAAATCCGGGTTGATGGAGAGCAGCCGCTCCTTTGCGGCAAGGCACTTGCTTTGCCCGACCGTTTGAGCGGTGGCAAACAACTGCCGGTTGCAGTTGGTGCTGTCAATACTGTCGTTATCTATCAAAATTATCCGTCCTACACCCATGCGGCAGACCGCTTCGGCGGCAGCACCTCCCACGCCGCCCAGTCCAAGGACGGCGACGGTGGCGTTTTGCAGCTGTTCCATCGCAGGGTCGCCCAGCAGAGTCCGGGTCCGCATCAGCCATTGATTGTTCATCGGTTTCCTCCTTCTTCTCTTTTTGTCGAAAAGGTGAGCGACAAAAAGAGGGGAATTTTTTTATTAAAAAATCAGGCGCACCTTGTTTAGACAAAGTGCGCCATTGTTTTTATAGATACCCCACCGTGCCGTCGCCATGGCAAGTAAAACCCGTCGTATGGACAGGTGGGTTGCTGCCCTGCACCTTCACGCTCCCTTCGTCCGCAAAAGCGGGAGGTCTGCAATCCAGTGCCGGAGCGGGGCGTCCCTTTTGAAAAGTGTTGGATTATAAAAACCATACTTTCTCGAACACGGCAGGAGTATAAGCAATAGAATTTACAAAAACAGAGGGATTATTCCTCGTCGATTACATCGTAATCCTCTTCCAGGCGTTCCATGAAGATGTCGGCGATTTCATCCATTTCGTCCTCGTCCTCGATGGTTTCCAGAAATTCCTCGCCATCAACGGTGACCACCTTGAGGATGACCAGCTCGCCGCTGTCCTCCAAAGTCTGCTGTGGGTCATCATAGACAGGGGAAAGAGCCATGTAACGGTTTTCGCCGTTGTCGATGGCATCCAGGACTTCAAATGTATGTTCTACGCCATCATCGTCCTCCAGGGTGAGGATGTCGTTGCCAAATTCGTTGTCGATCATAGCGGTGATGCTCCTTTCTTTCCAACTACGATTATATTATAGCATTCTGCGTGCAAAGTCAATCTCCATTTAGAATTTTATAAATTGTTTAATAAAAATAATTCTTTTTGTTGAAAATTTATATTGAAAAACAGCAAAGAATAGGTTATAATGAAATCACAACAAAGGTAATATTAAATATAAAACAGAAAGGGTGATTCCTCATGAAGATGGAAAATGAACCAGTTATAATCCTTTCTGAGGAGTCGAACGGTTCCTCAGAACTGACCCACAACCGATAACAAAATCCATTCTCAAAGCGATTGGAACACCTGATGAGTAGGAAAACTCAAACGAGATTTCCAAAAGCAGGATAAAACAAAAATCGAAAGCATGAAGCAAAAGCAGAATGATGGAGAAAGTTATCAAAGGGTTTTATATTTAATAAGTTTCCGGTGGATATAGCGACTGGAAGAAAAGGAAAAAAACCTTAAAAAAATCATCAAAACTGAATATGGAAAATAAGGACAAAGGCCCAAAAGCAAAATGAAAATTTCCGATAATTCGATTTGTCGAGTCGGATTATCAAAAATAAATAATATTACCTTTTCATTGTTAATATAGATTTTGAGAAAAAACCTGATTAACATTGATACAAAAAATTTGTAAAGGTGATACCAATGAAAACTTCCGAATAGGATTTCCAAAAAAAGGAAAATCAAAAAACAGATCAAAAGCATCAGGGTAATTTCCAGAAAAGCAATTCCTGATTTTCAAAAAGATAACCCAAACCCAAAAGGAAAACGAAGGCAAGTTCAAAAAGGAAATGTGATGTAAAATGAGAGCATTCCCCACAAAACCTGAAATCGTAAGTTATCTGAAAGAATATTAAGAAAATGAGGGAACTACCAATGTACTAATCTGAAACATTCGGAAAAGTTTATCATCTGAAAACAATGCAAAGGAAAACAAAGGCATTGTAAAAAACATAACCAAAAAAGTGAACAATTACATACAGAAAAAGGGGTCGTGAAAGCACGATCCCTTTTTCGTGTCCTGTTTTTGCGAAAGGAAATATTGTGAGTTCACAGACTGTATGTAGAAACGGTAAAAAGAGTATGCTATAATAAACAACAGAGTGTGAACATCACTAAAAATTTTATCCATTCTTTTCAGAATGGTTTTGGGAGATGAACCTATGAACTATCCGCTTGTGAGGGAAAAGATTGCACCCAGCGTTTATTTTTCCTCGATTACGGACAAAAAATTTAAACATAATCGAATGTCGGTCAATCTGATAGTCAAACTCGACCGGCAAAAGGTGACCAATCGCGCAGTCGTTCCCTTTATCCTGCGCCAGGGCAGTAAAAGCTGCCCGGATTTTGCGGTGCTCAACCAGCGCCTGTGCGATTTGTACGGCGCTTCTCTGGATGCAGGCATCGACAAATTTGGCGATTATCAGATTATTGCGCTGGGCATTGTGGGTATCGACAGCCGCTTTGCACTGGAAAATGAAGATATGGTGCAGAGATGCGCCGATTTGCTGGCAGAGATTTTGCTCGACCCGGATATTACAGATGGTAAATTCAATAAAAAAAATACAGAGTTGGAGAAACAGTATCTACTGGATACCATCGACGCAGAGATCAACGATAAAAGAACCTATGCCACCATCCGCTGCAAGGATGTGATGTGTGCCGAGGAGCTTTGCTCCATCAAAAAATATGGTTACCGTGAGGATGCCATGAAGATTACACCAGAGTCGGCAGCAAAGGCGTATGAGGAGCTGCTGCGCACTGCGCGGGTGGAAATCATGTTTGAAGGCTGCGGCGACCCGACTTTGGCAAAGGATATTTTTGCGCAGAAGTTTGCGGGTGTCAAACGCGAACCGATTGTGCTGAGCAAAAGCCTTGTGAAGGCACAGCGGGGAGCGGTGAAGGAAGAAACCGAGCGGATGGATGTCAAACAGGGCAAGCTGGTCATGGGCTTTCGGGTGGAAGGAATCGAAGATTACCGCCGGATGAATATGGCGCGCATCACCTTTGCGCTGTTTGGAGGTACTGCCAATTCCCTGCTCTTTAAAAATGTGCGGGAAAAAATGAGCCTGTGTTACTACTGCTCTTCCGGCTACGACCGCAGCAACAGCATTATGATGGTTTCCAGCGGAGTGGAAGCAGAAAATGCGCAGAAGGCGCGCGACGAGGTGCTGCACCAGCTGGAGATGCTGAAAAACGGAGAGTTCACCGACCGGGAGCTGGAGGAGACCAAACTGTTTATCCGCACCGCCCTGATGGCGACCAGCGATTCTTTGGGAGCGATGGACAGCTGGTATCTGGCGCAGACGGTTGGCGGCAGTGAGGTGTCGCCGGACATGGAGATCGAACTGTCCGCACAGGTCAGCCGCGAGGATGTCATCTGGGTGGCAAACCACACCCATCTGGACACCGTCTATATGCTGATGCCAAATGAAAATCAAAAGGAGGCAGAATAGCCATGAACAGCCAGATCATCAAGGACAGCCGACTGGCGGAAGAATATCTGCGGGTGGAGCATCCCTCGGGCTTGACTATGCTGCTGTATCCGATGAAGGGATTTTCCACCGCATACGCCATGTTTTCGACTAAGTACGGTTCCATCGACACCTGCTTTCAGCGCGGGGAGGATGCGGACTTTGTCAAGGTGCCGGAGGGGATTGCCCACTATCTGGAGCACAAGATGTTTGAAAGCGAAGAGGGCGATGCCTTTGAAAAATATGCACAGACGGGTGCTTCTGCCAATGCTTTTACCAGCTTTGACAAGACCTGTTACCTTTTTGCCTGCACCGACCGATTCCAGGAGTCGCTGGAAATCCTGCTGGATTGCGTGACCCATCCGTATTTCACCAAGGAAACAGTGGAGAAGGAGCAGGGCATCATCGGGCAGGAAATCAGAATGTACGAGGACGACCCGGGCTGGCGGGTGATGTTCAACCTTCTGCAAAGCCTGTACCAGAACAACAGCGTGAAGGTAGATATTGCAGGCAGCATCGAGTCGATTGCACAGATCGACGCCGAGCTGCTCTACCGCTGCTACCACACCTTCTACAATCTGCACAACATGGTGCTGACCATTGCCGGAAACTTTGAACCACAGCAGGTCATCGAATCAGCGAACAAAATCCTCAAACCGGCAGAGCCGTTCTGCGTACAGCGTAAGACCGAGGAGGAGCCGGCACAGGTGTGCAGAAAGCGCTTTGTGCAGCATCTGCCGGTGGCGGTGCCGATGTTCTATATCGGCTTTAAGGGTCCAAACGAGGGCGAACGCCAAAACTTCTGCAATATGCTGATGGACGAGATGATTTTGGACATTGTGACCGGTGAAACCACCGAGCTGTATAAGCAGCTGTACAACGATGGGCTGATTAACGGCGGCATCATTGGAGAAACCATGCCGGGCAGGGACTACCTGTGCTCGATGATTTCCGGCGAATCCCGCGACCCCGACCAAGTGTATGAGCGTATCTGTGCAGAGTTTGAGCGGGTCAAGCAGGAGGGAATCAATCAGAAGACCTTTGAACAGGTCAAAAAGTCGACCTATGGGCGGTATTTGGGACTGTTCAGCAAACCGGAGTCGTTGGCAAGTGCAATGAATAACTGCTATTTCGCAGGGCTGGATGTCTATGAGCTGGTGGAGATGGTCGCATCGACCACCAAAGAGCAGCTGGAGCAGAGATTAAAACGGGATTTCTGCACCGAATACAGCAGTCTTTCGATTGTAATGGCATAAAAGATAAGGAGCAACATGGTTATGGAACAGACAGCAAATATCGTTTCCTTCCCGGGATTGGGATGGGAGTTTGAAATCGACAGAGTCGCCTTTCACATCGGAAGCCTGCCGGTCTATTGGTACGGCATCCTGATTGCGCTGGGATTTATCCTGGCAATCCTGTATGTCACCAAACGAGCCAAGGAATTTGGCGTTGACCCGGACCGAATGCTGGATGTGGTGCTGGGCGGCGCCATCGGCGGCATCGTCGGCGCAAGAGCCTATTTCGTGCTGCTGCGCTGGGACTACTACGGACAGAATCTGGACCAGATTTTTAATACACGCAGCGGCGGCATGGCAATCTACGGCGGTTTGATCGGCGGCTTGCTGGTGGGACTGCTGATGTGCAAGCTGCGCAAAGTCAAGGCAAAACCGGCGCTCGACCTGGTGGTCGGCGGATTCTTCATCGGTCAGTGCATCGGACGCTGGGGCAACTTCATCAACGTCGAAGCCTTTGGCGGCAATACAGGGCTTCCGTGGGGAATGTCCTCGCCGTCAATCGCTTCCTATCTGACCCAGCACGAAGCGGAGCTGGAAGCCATTGGAATGAATATCGACCCGAATATGCCGGTTCACCCGACCTTCCTGTACGAGTCGCTGTGGTGCCTGATGGGCTTTATGCTGATTGCATGGTACACCAAGCGCCGCCGCTTTGACGGCGAGCTGACCTTGCTGTACACCGCATGGTACGGTGCAGGCAGAGCGGTCATCGAAGGACTGCGCACCGACAGCCTGATGATTCCAGGCACCTCTCTGCGCGCTTCGCAGGTGCTGGCGTTTGTTCTGGTGGTTGCGGCGGTTATCCTGTGGGTGGTCAAGAGCGTTCAGTTAAAGAAGACCGGCAAGACCCAGCTGTATGTCGATACCGAGGAGGGTCAGCTGGTGGTCAGCGGTCAGTTCTATCAGAAGAAGAACAAGGAGCAGCCGCAGGTGGAGGAAAATTTCCCGGGAAATGGCGAACCGGCGGATGCTTTGTCTGAAACAGAGGAAATCGCTGATGAGCCTCAGCCGCAGGAAGAAGCGCAGTCCGGGGAGACAGCTGCCAAAGAATCCCAGCCGGAAGAAGCGGCAGACACGGAGGATAAACAGCAGTAAAATGAGGGGAAAGCAGGGCGTGTCCCTCCCCTTGTAAATAGATACCGTGAGGTAAGGAGGAATCCCGTATGGCAACAATCATGGATGGAAAGGCACTTTCTCTCAAGCTCAAGGAACAGATGAAGCAGCGCATCGAACAGCTCAAGCAGCAGGGCATCAATCCGAAGCTGGTAGTTGTGCTGGTGGGGGATAACAGTGCATCACAGGTATATGTGCGCAACAAACACAAATCCTGCGGCGAGGTAGGTATCGAGTCGGAGGTCATCACCATGCCGGAGCAGACCACCCAACAGGAGCTGTTGGAGGTGGTGGAGCGACTGAATCAGGATGAAACGGTGGACGGAATCCTGGTACAGCTGCCGCTGCCAAAGCAGATTGACGAAAAGACGGTTCTGCGCTCGATTCTGCCGGAAAAGGATGTGGACGGCTTCCATCCGGTCAACGTTGGACTTTTGAGCATCGGGGACGAGTGCTTTGCACCGGCAACTCCGAGCGGAATCATCGCAATGTTCCAGGAATACGGCATCAACATCGCCGGAAAGAACTGCGTTGTCATCGGCAGAAGCAACATCGTGGGCAAACCGATGGCAGCGCTGTTGCTGAAAAACAACGCGACAGTTACCATCTGCCACTCCAAAACAGAGGATCTGGCAAGCTACACCCGCCGTGCCGATGTGGTCATCGTTGCCACCGGTCGTCGCCACACCTTGACAGCGGATATGGTCAAAGAGGGAGCCGTGGTTGTCGATGTCGGCATGAACCGCAACGAGCAGGGCAAGCTGTGCGGCGACGTGGATTATGAGGAGGTCAAGGAGAAAGCTTCTTTTATTACACCGGTTCCGGGCGGCGTGGGTCCCATGACCATCACCGAGCTGTTGGAAAATACCATCCAGGCGGCACAGCGCCATCATCGGGCAGAAAAATAGAGCGGATGTCCCTATAAAACAGAAGAATTGTAGAAAAGGAATAAAAGAGGCAGAGTTTTGTTGAAAAAATTCTGCCTCTTTTTTCTGTTTATTCTGAAAAAGGGTCTTGACCTTTAGTGAATAGTATAGTATAATGATTTTGTTAAAAAAATAACGTTAATAATATAACAATAAGAAGAGAAATACAGACAAGGGATACCAAAGGAGGATGCACCAGATGGCAACCGAAAATACACAGATGATCATTGATAATGTGGATGCTTTGCAGGCGCGCATGAAAGAGATGCGCAAGGCACAGCAGGTATTTGCCACCTATACACAGGAGCAGGTGGATAAAATCTTTTTTGCTGCCGCAATGGCTGCCAACAAAGCCAGAATCCCGCTGGCAAAGATGGCAGTACAGGAAACCGGTATGGGCGTGGTGGAGGACAAGGTCATCAAAAACCACTATGCTTCCGAGTACATCTACAACGCTTACCGTGACACCAAAACCTGTGGGGTCATTGAGGAAGACAAAGCATACGGTATCAAAAAGATTGCAGAACCGATCGGTCTGATTGCAGCGGTCATTCCGACCACTAACCCAACCTCTACCGCAATCTTTAAAACCCTCCTTTGCTTAAAGACACGAAACGCTATTATCATCAGCCCACATCCGCGTGCAAAGGAATCTACCATTGCAGCGGCAAAGGTGGTCTATGAAGCAGCGGTGGCAGCAGGCGCACCGGAAAACATCATCAGCTGGATCGACGTTCCCAGCCTGGAGCTGACCAATGAAGTCATGCGTGAATCGGATACCATCCTGGCAACCGGTGGTCCCGGCATGGTCAAGGCAGCCTACTCCTCCGGTAAACCGGCGCTGGGCGTCGGCGCAGGCAACACACCGGTCATCATCGACGACACTGCGGACATTCGTCTGGCGGTCAATTCCATTATCCATTCCAAAACCTTTGACAACGGTATGATCTGCGCCTCTGAGCAGTCGGTTACCGTGGTTGGAGATGCCTATAAAGCGGTCAAGGACGAATTTGCTTACCGCGGCTGCTACTTCCTCAAGGAGGATGAGCTGGACAAGGTGCGCCATACCATCATGATCAACGGCGCGCTCAACGCCAAAATCGTTGGACAGTCGGCATTCACCATCGCACAGATGGCAGGGGTAACGGTGCCGGAACAGACCAAAATCCTGATTGGTGAGGTCGAGTCGGTGGACATCTCGGAGGAATTTGCTCACGAGAAGCTTTCTCCGGTGCTGGCAATGTACCATGCAAAGGATTTTGACGAGGCTTTGCAGAAGGCAGAACGTCTGGTGGAGGACGGCGGCTATGGACACACCGCAGCACTGTATGTCCATCCGGCACAGCAGGAGAAAATCAACAAACATGCAGCTGCTATGAAAGCCTGCCGAATTTTAATCAACACTCCTTCCTCCCACGGCGGAATCGGAGACCTGTACAACTTTAAACTGACACCGTCGCTGACACTGGGATGCGGCTCCTGGGGTGGAAACTCCGTTTCGGAAAACGTAGGGGTCAAACATCTGCTGAACATCAAAACGGTTGCCGAGAGGAGAGAGAATATGCTGTGGTTCCGCGCTCCACAGAAGGTATATCTGAAGAAGGGCTGTATGCCGGTCGCCTTGGATGAACTGGGTCATGTGATGGGCAAGAAGAAATGCTTCATCGTCACCGACTCCTTCCTGTACCAGAACGGATATGTCAAACCAATCGAGGAAAAGCTGGATGAGATGGGAATTCAGCACACCTGCTTCTATGATGTTGCACCGGACCCGAGCCTGAGCTGCGCACAGGAGGGTGTAAAAGCAATGTCCTCCTTTGCACCGGACTGCATCATCGCACTGGGCGGCGGTTCCGCAATGGACGCTGCCAAAATCATGTGGGTGATGTACGAGCATCCTGAGGTGGACTTCTTGGATATGGCAATGCGCTTTATGGACATCCGCAAGAGAATCTACACCTTCCCGAAGATGGGTGAAAAAGCATATTTTGTTGCCATCCCAACCTCCTCCGGTACCGGTTCGGAGGTCACACCGTTTGCCGTTATCACCGATGAGCGCACCGGAACCAAATATCCGCTGGCAGACTATGAGCTGCTGCCGAACATGGCAATCATCGACGCAGACAACATGATGACCCAGCCAAAGGGACTGACCAGCGCCTCCGGTATCGACGCTCTGACCCATGCACTGGAAGCGTATGCTTCGATCATGGCAACCGATTACACCGACGGTCTGGCACTCAAGGCGATGAAGAATATCTTCCGTTTCCTGCCAAGCGCGTATGAAAACGGCGCCAATGACCCGATTGCCCGCGAAAAGATGGCAGATGCTTCCTGCATGGCAGGTATGGCATTTGCAAACGCTTTCCTCGGGGTCTGCCACTCGATGGCACACAAGCTGGGCGCTTACCACCACCTGCCGCACGGCGTAGCAAATGCGCTACTGATCTGCGAGGTTATGCGCTTTAATGCCGAGGAGGTTCCAACCAAGATGGGCACCTTCTCTCAGTATCAATATCCACACACCCTGGAGCGTTATGCCGAGTGCGCACACTTCTGCGGCGTATGCGGCAAGGATGACAGCGAAACTTTGGAGCTGTTCATCCAGAAGATAGAGCAGCTGAAAGAAAGAGTGGGAATCAAAAAGACCATCCGCGACTACGGCGTGGACGAGAAATACTTCCTGGAAACACTGGACCAGATGGTGGAGGATGCCTTTGACGACCAGTGTACCGGAGCCAACCCGCGTTACCCACTGCTCAGCGAAATCAAGCAGATGTACCTCAAGGCTTACTACGGCGAATAAACCGAAGGACAGCGACAGGAAGGAGAAGAGATATGCAGGAAAATAAAACCGTCCTCTTCACAAGAGAGCACAAGACCCTGTATGCGCAGGGCGACAAGGTCATCAAGGTATTTGACAGCAACTATAAAAAATCGGATGTCCTCAACGAGGCGCGCAATGAGGCGCTGGTACAGGAAAACAGCGACCTGAATGTTCCATCCCTGTCCTCGGTGTCTGAAAGCGAGGAGGGCTGGTGCCTGATTCGCGACAAGGTGGAGGGTGTGACCCTAGCCGAGCTGATGCAGCAGCATCCAGAGAAGATGGAGGAATACATGGAGCTGTTTGTAGACCTCCAGCTTCAGGTCCACAAGCAGCGTGTGCCTTCCATCAAGACGCTGCGCCACAAGCTGATGGACCAAATCAACAGCCTCAAGGAGATCGATGCCACCGCACGCTATGAGCTGGCAAGCAGATTGCAGGGAATGCCGCGTCACACCAAGCTCTGCCACGGGGACTTTAATCCAAGCAACGTGATTGTTGCACCGGATGGCAAACTGTGGGTCATCGACTGGGCGCACGCTACACAGGGCAACGCTTCGGCAGATGCTGCCATGACCTACCTGCTATTTGCACTGGAAAGCAGCGAGCAGGCGGAGCAGTACATCCGACTGTTCTGCAAAAAGGCGGACATCGCCAGACAGTATGTCAACCGTTGGCTGCCGATTGTTGCCGCAGCACAACTGACCAAAAAGAAAGCACAGGAAAAAGAAATCTTGATGCGCTGGATCGACGTCATCGAATATCAGTAATGTGAATGAAGCCCGGTTTCATAGCTTTTCCCGGGCATAAACGATGAAAACGAACACTCCCCAATCTGCTTCAGGTTGGGGAGTGTTTCTTTATTCTTCAACAGAGGAAAAATTAATTTTATAAAGCAAATACCTTAGAATTATTGAAAAATGTATAGAGAATCAATAGTTTTTTTATAATTAGTTCATAAAATTTTATCAAATATGTTGACAATGAGGATGGAGTTTGATATTATTTAGGAGCAAAAGTAATACTTATACTTTTTAAATGTTTTTTATCGGAAAATCAAGCAGACTCAGCTTATGAGGTCAATCAAAAATTTTTCTGTAAAGAGCATGAAAAATAAGGAGGAGCAGGTATGAAAAAAGTAGTATCAAGATTGTTGGCTTTCGCTTTGACAGCTTCCTTACTTCTGACCGGTTGCGGCGGCGGCACAGCTACCGAAGAAAAGGAAAATGCGGAAACTTCCACCCAGAAGACAGAGCAATCTGAAGAGGGCAAGAAGGAAGAGGCAAAAGAAGAGAAAAAGGGAGAACAGATCAAAGATTTGGTTATCCCAAAGGTAGCCAGCAAGGAGATTTCCGGTTTTAACATTCTGTACACCCAGAAGGGCGAGGACTTTGAGGGCTTGAGCAGCCTGATGGATGGTCTGCTGGAGATTGATACAAGCGGCAAGCTGATTCCTGCCATTGCAGAGGAATGGGGAACCGAGGACGAGGGTCATACATGGACCTTTAAGGTAAGACAGGGCGTTAAATGGGTCAACGTCAACGGTGAAGAGGTTGCTGAGTGCAACGCACAGGACTTTGCGACCGGTCTGGAATGGATTCTCAACTTCCATAAAAACGATTCCACCAACACCTCAATGCCTTTGGAGATGATTGAGGGTGCAAATGAATACTACGAATACACCAAGACCCTGAGCAAAGAGGAAGCTTATGCGCTGACCGCAGGGGAAGGCAGCAAGTTCCGCGAGATGGTCGGACTGGACACCCCGGACGACTACACACTGGTGTACACCTGCATTGATAAAAAACCATACTTTGATACACTGGCTCCTTACGTTTCCCTCTATCCGGCTTCCCAGAAGCTGATTGATGAGGTGGGCGTGGACGGCTTTAGAGCGATCAACAACGAAAATATGTGGTACAACGGCTGCTACACTATGACCTCCTACATCCAGGGCAACGAAAAGGTATATACCAAAAACCCACTGTACTGGGATACCGACTGCACCTTGTTCGACACCGTCACCGTTAAGATGGTTGAATCGAACGATGTGGCTTTCCAGCTGTATCAGGCAGGAGAGGTAGACTATGTTGGTCTGGGTGAAGCACAGATCAATACGATTGCAAAGAACCCGGACAACGAGTTCTATAACTATCTGGTTCCAGATGTTCCGGCAAAATACTGCTATCAGTTCCAGCTGAACTACCACAAGCTGTTTGATGACGGCAGCGAGGACGTAAACTGGAATACAGCAGCAGCAAACGAAGCCTTCCGTCTGTCCTGGTGGTACGGTCTGGATTTGAAGGAATACTACAAGAGAACCAACGCTGTCAACCCAATGGCTTGTGAGAACAACTTCTACACTATGAAGGGTCTGGTATACACCTCCGATGGCACCGACTACACTGAGCTGGTTAGACAGGAAATGGGTCTGCCGGAAGCAAACGGCGAAACCATGGTCCGTCTGGATGCAGAAAAAGCAGCCGCTTACAAACAGCAGGCAATCGAGGAGCTGACCGCTCTGGGCGTCACCTTCCCGGTCACCATTGATTACTTCATCTCCGGCTCTAACCAGAATGCCCTGGACAGCGCAAATGTCCTCAAACAGGTATTCAGCAATTCTCTGGGTGATGATTATGTTCAGCTGAACATCAAGACCTATGTATCCAGCCTGAGAAAAGAGGTTACCCAGGCACACCGTCATTCCTTTATCCTCAACGGCTGGGGTGCAGACTACGGCGACCCGCAGAACTACCTGGGTCAGCAGCGGTACGGTTATGACAACGCTTACTACTGCACCACCTACAACTATGTCAATGACCTGACCGAAGAAACTCCTGCCAACAAAGACCTGCTGGCTACCTACAAAGAATTTGCAAAGATGGTAGACGAAGCGGATGCCATCACCGACAACATGGATGAGCGTTACAAAGCATTTGCAAAAGCAGAGGCTTACTTCCTCCAGCATGCGCTGACCATCCCATGTAACTATGGTATCGGCTGGTGCTTGACCAAGATTGACAACGACAGCAAGGTGCAGGCTCAGTACGGTATCCAGAATGGAAAGATGAAGAACTGGGAAACCAACACCGAAGGCTACACCAGCGAAGAAAAAGGCGTAGCAAAACAGATTGCAGAATTTGCAGCAACAAAAGAATAGTGGCATTGTCCACTGGCAAAAAAAGACCTTCTCAGGTGAGAAGGTCTTTTTTGACGTCAGAAAGGTGTACACCCTCAAGAGAAGTTGGACAAAAGGAGGACAGATTTTCCCTTGTCCTGCATAGAATGGTAGCAGAGAACAAAATGGACAGGGGAGGGAAGCGTGTGAAAGGTTTGCCGGAGGAGCGTGCCATTCAGTTGGCACAATACATCATCGAACAGGACGCCACCGTGCGCCAGGCGGCAGGGCGGTTTGCCATATCCAAAAGCACCGTACACAAGGACATCAGCCAGCGTTTGGAGAAGCTGAGTCCGTCACTGCATCAGCAGGTCAGGCAGGTGCTTGAACGCAATAAACAAGAGCGTCATATCCGCGGAGGAATGGCGACCAAGGAAAAGTATGAGCAGCTGCGTAAAGCAAATGCAGAAAAATAAGGAGCAAAAAGGAAAGATATTTTAACAAGTTAAATCATAAAATTCCATAAAAAAAGGTATGTTTAAGCAATTTAAATGGTTTAAATATACAAAAAGCGGGGTAGATTGCATAAGAACCGAATAAAAGTATTGATTTTATCTTCAGAAATCCTTATACTATATAAAGTAATAACTTTTCATACTTCTGCATTGTACTTTTTCTGTGATGAGCTGTCCATATAATCCAGCTGATTGGAGCGGGAGTATCTATGAGGCGACCTCAATCGTCCTACACTATGGAAAGCAGCTTTTTTGGAGCAGAAGGGTTGTTACCTTTATGATGATATTTTCTTAAGATTGTCTTTTTCCCGTATAAAACAAAAAGCGTCGGTCTTGTGACCGGCGCTTTTTGTTTTCTGTTATATTTTATTTAGGCGATGAAAAAAGCACCCGCATCACAAGGATGCAGGTGCTTAAAAATTCTATCGACAGACAAAAGCTGATTAGCAGAATTTGGAAGGGTTAACCTTAACACCAGGGCCCATAGTGGTAGCCAGAACGCAGGATCTTACATACTGACCCTTTGCTGCTGCCGGTTTTGCTTTTACGATAGCGCCCATCAGGGTGTCAAAGTTCTCCTGAAGTTTCTCAACACCAAAGGAAGCTTTGCCGATTGGGCAGTGGATGATGTTGGTTTTGTCCAGACGGTACTCGATCTTACCAGCCTTTGCTTCCTGAACAGCTTTTACAACGTCAGGAGTTACAGTGCCAGCTTTTGGAGAAGGCATCAAGCCTCTTGGACCGAGAACTTTACCCAGACGGCCAACAACGCCCATCATGTCAGGGCTAGCGATGACAACGTCGAAATCCATCCAGCCGCCCTGGATTTTCTGCATGTACTCGTCAGAGCCAGCGTAGTCTGCGCCAGCTGCCAGAGCTGCGTCAACCTTGTCGCCCTTGCAGAATACCATAACGCGAACGGTTTTGCCGGTGCCGTTTGGCAGAACGACCGCGCCACGAACCTGCTGCTCAGCGTGACGGGAGTCAACGCCCAGTCTTACATGGATTTCTACGGTTTCGTCAAATTTAGCCTTTGCGGTTTTCAGGCAGTTTTCAATAGCTTCGGTGGTATCGTACAGAACAGCGGTATCAACCAGTTTGGTGCTGTCCTGATATTTCTTTCCGTGTTTCATCTTTAATTACTCCTCCCTTAAATCTGAGTGGTAAATGCGGAAATCTCCTCCCACCCGGGGAGTACTAGTCAACTACCTCGACGCCCATTGCGCGAGCAGAACCAGCGATCATGCTCATAGCAGATTCGAGGTTTGCAGCATTGAGGTCTGGCATTTTGATCTCAGCGATTTTCTGCAACTGTGCTTTTGTGATTTTTGCAACTTTGGTTTTGTTTGGTACACCAGAACCGGATTCGATTTTGCACTCTTTTTTGATGAGTACAGCAGCCGGAGGGGTTTTGGTGACAAAGGTGAAGGATCTGTCAGCATATACAGTGATGATGACAGGGATGATCATGCCAACGTCATTTTTGGTTCTTTCGTTGAATTCCTTGGTGAATGCCATGATGTTGACACCATGCTGACCAAGAGCAGGACCAACCGGTGGCGCCGGAGTAGCCTTTCCGGCAGGGATCTGCAGCTTAATGTAGCCGGTAACTTTCTGAGCCATTAGTAAATTGCACCTCCATAACATGTGGTCAACCGGAACAGATGATTTGTTCCTCCCACTGGGCTGCCCATTGCCCCATGCAAAGGCAGCAAGAAAAGCCCTTTTCGGGCAAGACCTAAAACGGGTTATGGTTTTAAGTCACCTCATAAAGACGATATTATTCTATGGTCTGTACCTGATCCAGTTCAAGCTCTACGGGTGTCTCTCTTCCAAACATGGAAACGACGACCTTGACCATGTTGCGATCGGTGTCAAGTTCTTCAACCACACCGATGAACCCGTCAAGATAACCGTCGATGATTTTGACAGAGTCGCCAACCTCGAAGTTGACTTCGACCTGTTTTTTCTCCACACCAAGGGCAGCTACCTCTTCATCGGACAGCGGGACCGGTTTGGAGCCTGGTCCGACAAAGCCGGTTACTCCACGGATGTTGCGGACGACATACCAGGAATCGTCTGTCATAATCATGTTGACAAGCACATAGCCTGGGAAAATTTTGCGCTCCACTTCACGTTTTTTGTTGTCCTTGATCTCGACAACCTTTTCAGTAGGAACCATAACGCCTGCAATCAAATCATGCAGCTTGCGGTTTTCTACTGCGTTTTCGATATCTGTTGCAACCTTGTTCTCATAACCTGAGTAGGTGTGCACCACATACCATTTTGGAGTTTCAGACATACAGTTATCCCTCCGATGGTGTAGATCGTTTCGGTAAGCTTTTGATTAATGGAACAAACCGACAAGAGCATTGAAAACAAAGTCGATGATTCCAATGCTGACGCTGGAAAGCACAAGCACAACGATGACGATGCCGGTGTTGTTGAGCACGGTCTTCTTGCTTGGCCATACCACCTTTTTCAGTTCACTTTTGGTGTCCTTGAAAAAGCGCTTGATTCCAGAGGCGATACGCTTAAAAAAGCCTGGTTTTTTTTCATCAGCCACTTTAACAGCCCGCCTTTCGCCTACTTGGTTTCTTTGTGAAGTGTGTGTTTGCGGCAGAACTTGCAGTATTTGTTCATCTCAAGTCTGTCAGGATCGTTCTTTTTGTTTTTCTTTGTGTTGTAATTACGCTGTTTGCACTCTGTGCAAGCTAAGGTAATTTTAGTCCTCATATCGGCACCTCCTGATAAAACGGATTTTTTTGCCTCCCTCGTAAAGGAAACGCTTGAATCTCCAACCTGACACAGCCGTGGCTGCTGTCTGTTGGCGGGTGGATGGTTCATTTTTGGACATAAAAAAATAACCCTTTTAGAGGTAACGTTAGTTTATCACATCCGGGTCCTTTTCGTCAACGCCTTTTTGCCGTTTTTAAGCGATTTTTTTGAAGTTTAGGTATTCTGCTTACAATCGCCGCTCTGCTAACGGCTGCGCTTGTTCTTTTTTGCCCGACAGCGGTCCCACAGCCGTGCAGTTGTCGGTGCAGAGGATGCAAACAGAAAGAAGATGGTCCGGTTTTCACAGGATAAAAGAGACTATATTTTATAGGAAGGAAAGAATCGGTCAAATCTGACAATCCGGCAGAGATTAAAATATACAAAATGATACAATGAACCCATTGAAACAAAGCGCTTTGATGTGATACAATGAATAGACACTGTAAATCGGCTGTTTTTTCCTGCACGGCAGAGAAAAACATAATGCAGCCGTCGGTTGTATATAGTATGAAATAAAGATGGAATGATCTGCTGATAAAAAGGGAGTGTATTGGATGACAGGCAAACGCATCAGGGTCGCTGTGCTGTTTGGCGGCGTATCAAGTGAGCATGAGGTTTCGCTGATGTCGGTGGAATCGGTGCTGGCAAACCTGCCGCAGGAGTACGAGGTGCTGCGAATCGGCATCACAAAGGACGGACGCTGGGTGGAGTACACCGGCAAAAATGATGAAATTACAAGCGGAGCATGGGAACAGGACAAAAGTTTGCGCACCGCTGTCCTGTCGCCGGACCGCTCCCACAAAGGCTTTCTGCTGCTGGGCAGCGACGGCTGGGAGCTGGCGCCGGTGGACATCTGCTTCCCGGTGCTGCACGGTAAACACGGCGAGGACGGCACCATCCAGGGTCTGTTCCAGCTGGCGGGCATCCCGTTTGTAGGATGTGATGCCATCTCCAGCGCCAACTGCATGGATAAGGAGATGACCCACACCATCCTGGAGGCGCATGGCATCCAGATGGCAAAATGGCTGCGAGTGGACAACGAAAAGATGCAGGACTTTGACGCCTTTGCTAAGCAGGCGGAGCAGAAGCTGGGCTACCCAATGTTTGTAAAACCGGCAAACGCAGGCTCCTCGGTGGGCGTAGGCAAGGCGCACGACCGCGCAGAGCTGAAAAGTGCCTGCCTGCACGCTTTGCAGGAGGACTACAAAGCGGTGGTGGAGGAATGCATCGAGATGCAGGAGATGGAAACCGCTGTTTTGGGCAACAGCAATCCACAGGCGGCAGGTGTGGTCGGTGAGCTGGTACCGGTGGTGGAATTTTACACCTACGAAGCCAAATATATTGACGGCACCACTGCACTGCACATCCCGGGCAGGGTGGATGAGGAGATTTCGCAGCAGCTGCGCCGCACCGCAGAAAAGGCGTTTGCTGCCATCGGCTGCCAGGGCTTTGCACGCATCGACTTTTTTGTGCGCAAGGGCGACCATGCGGTCATCCTCAACGAAATCAACACCATCCCGGGCTTTACCTCCATCAGCATGTACCCGAAGCTGTGGGCACACTGCGGGCTTTCCTATCCGCAGCTGCTGGACCGCCTGATTCAGCTGGGACTGGAGCGCAACGCACAATAACCAAACCAAAGGAAGGGACCAGACGTTTATGGATAACAGGGCAATCGGGGTGTTTGATTCGGGACTGGGGGGCTTGACCACCGTCAAGGAGCTGCACCGCATCCTGCCGCAGGAGGACATCATCTATCTGGGGGATACCGGACGGGTACCCTACGGTTCCCGCAGCAGAGAAACGATTATCAAGTATGCCAGACAGGACATTGCCTTTCTGCTGCAAAAGGACATCAAGATGGTGGTGGCTGCCTGTGGTACGGTCAGCAGCACGCTGCCAAGGGAAATCTCCGCCAATCTGCCGGTGCCGTATCTGGACATCGTGCTGCCGGCGGCACAGCAGGCGTGCGCTATGACCAGCCGCGGACGCATCGGCGTGGTGGGGACCAATGCGACGCTGCGCAGCAATGCCTTCGGCAAAGCAATCCACAACATCCGCGCGGATGTGCAGGTGTACGGCAACCCCTGTCCGCTGCTGGTGCATCTGGTGGAAAACGGGTTGGTGCAGCAGGAGAATCCCATCACCCGCCTGACGGTGCAGATGTATCTGGAGCCTTTGATGAAGGAGCAGATTGACACGCTGATTTTAGGATGCACCCACTACCCGCTGCTGTACGATATTTTTAACGAGCTGCTGGACTATCAGGTCACCTTGATCGACCCCGGGCGCTGTGCGGCAGGCTCGGTGCGCGACCTGCTGATGAAAAACGGTCAGCTGGCACAGCGGCAGCGGCAGGGTATCACCGAATACAATGTCACCGATGAAACGGAATCCTTCAACAGGACCGCCTCCATCTTTTTGGGAGAACAGGTCAAAGGAGCTGTCAACCGCATCGAGCTGGGCTAGGCAGGGCAGGAAAGGGAGAAGGATAGTAAGATGGAAATTGCAAAGGATATGAAAAAGGACGTCCTCATCACCATCAAGGGCACCCAGAAGGTGGGAGGAGAAAGCGACGTCATCGAGATGATGACCACCGGCAGGTTCTACCGCAAGAACAAGCTGTACTACATCAGCTATGAGGAGACCGAAGCCACCGGATATGAGGGGTGCAGGACCACGCTGAAGGTGGGTCCAAACGACAAGGTGACCATGACCCGCTTTGGACCGTCGCGCTCGCAGCTGATTGTCGAACAGGGAGTGCGCCACCAGTGCCAGTACGACACCGGGTACGGCGCCATGACCATCGGAGTGATGGGCGACAGTTTTGAAAGCACCCTGAGCGACCGCGGCGGGCTGCTGCGGTTTGGCTACACACTGGACATCGAGGCAACGGTAGCCAGCGAGAACACGGTGAGCATCACCGTCAAGGAAATTTTAGCAAACTGATACAGAGGTGCCAAAACAGTATACAACCATTTTCAATAGACAAAAATCAGGAAAGGAAAGAACAAGAATGAATAAAAACTTTGTGCTGGATGCAAAAACAGAGGTAGAAGCTCTGATTCGGGACGCCTTTGCTGCGGCAGAAGCGCAGGGCAAATTGCAGGGCGGTCAGCCGCTGCCTGCCTTTACTGTGGAGATTCCGGCGGACAGCTCCCACGGCGATTTTGCGACCAATGCAGCGATGGTTTCTGCAAAGACCTTCCGCAGCGCACCGGTCAAAATTGCAGGAGCGCTGGTGGAGTGCATGGACTTTTCCAAAGCGCGTTATATCGACCGCGCAGAGATTGCAGGTCCGGGCTTCATCAACTTTTTTGTCAGCCCGGTCTGGTTTGCAGACATCGTAGCGGGTGTGCTGGAAGCCGGAGATGACTACGGCAGAAGCGACTACGGCAAGGGCGAAAAGGTGATGGTGGAATTTGTTTCCGCAAACCCAACCGGTCCGATGCACATGGGCAACGCCCGCGGCGGCGCGATCGGCGACTGCCTGGCAGCGGCAATGGATGCCTGCGGCTACGATGTGACCAGAGAGTTTTACATCAACGATGCCGGCAACCAGATTGAAAAGTTCGGTCTGTCGCTGGAAGCAAGATATTTGCAGATTTTTAAAGGCGAAGAGGCAGTTCCATTCCCGGAGGACGGCTACCACGGCGAGGACATCAAGGAAAGAGCGCAGCAGTATGCCGACATCCACGGGGACAGCCTGCTCAACTGCTCGGAGCAGGAGCGCAGACAGGCACTGGTGGACTTTGCCCTGCCAAAAAATATCGAGAAACTGCGCACCGACCTGGAAAAATACCGCATCACCTATGATGTATGGTTCCCGGAAAGCACCCTGCATCAATCGGGTGCGGTCAAAGCAGTGGTGGACGAACTGACCCAGCGCGGCATGACCTATGAAAAGGACGGCGCAATCTGGTACAAGGCGACCCAGTTTGGCGGAGAAAAGGACGAGGTACTGGTGCGTGCCAACGGAAACCCAACCTACTTTACCGCAGACATCGCTTACCACAGAAACAAATTTGTGGACCGTCACTTTGACAGGGTTATCAACGTATGGGGCGCTGACCACCACGGTCATGTAGCACGTCTGAAGGGCGCGATGGATGCCATCGGTCTGGACGGCAGCAAGTTGGACATCGTGCTGATGCAGCTGGTGCGCCTGATGAAGGACGGCGAGCCGTACCGCATGAGCAAACGTACCGGCAAGTCGATCACCCTGTCCGATTTGACCGATTTGGTTCCAATCGACGCAGCCAGATTCTTCTTTAATATGCGCGAGCCAAACTCCACCCTCGACTTTGATTTGGATTTGGCGGTGGAGGAATCTTCCCAGAACCCGGTATACTATGTACAGTATGCCCATGCAAGAATCTGCTCGATCTTAAAGAATTTGCAGGCGCAGAACATCCAGCCGAAGGACTGTGACAGCCAGCAGCTGATGTTGCTGAACAGCTCGGAGGAAAAGGAACTGATCCGCAAGCTGGCACAGTGCCCGCAGGAAATCATCAGCGCAGCCAAGAACTATGACCCGGCGCGCATGACCCACTACCTGATGGATGTAGCAACCCTGTTCCATAAGTTCTACAACGCTTGCCGTGTACAGGGCGAGGACGAGGCTTTGATGCAGGCAAGAATTTCGCTGTGCCTGGCAACCCGCGTGGTGCTGGCAAACCTGCTCAAACTGCTGAAGATCAACGCTCCGCAGAGTATGTAGAGAAAAAGAGCGATGCGGGCGATGGGCGACCATCCGGTCGGATAAAAAGGAGTATGAAATGGAAATCCCGTTATCACAGCCGCTGCTGATGGACGGCGCGGCAAGAACAAATCTGTGGCTGGAAGGAATGCCGATGTACAGCTGTCCGGCGCAGTGGATGCTCGAACACCCCGAGCGGGTGCAGAAGCTGCAAAGGGAGTTTTTGCAGGCGGGCAGCCGGATGCTGTGCACCCCGACAGCGCAGGCGGACAGTGTGACCCTGCAAAAGTGGGACGCACAGCAGCAGATGGAGCCGTACAACGAGCAGCTGGCAAGGCTGACGGTGGAAAGCTGCCGCCGGGCAGAGCAGAAAACGCTGGCAGCCGGGGTGATTGCACCGCTGGAGCTGCTGGCGGAGCCGTTTGGTGAAACGCCGTTCTTTGAACTGGTGAACATCTATGCGCATCAGGCGTTTGCCTTGCAGCGCGGCGGGGTGGACCTGCTGATTGCAGACACGATGACCACCCTCTCGCAGAGCCGGGCGGCAATTTTAGGATGCCGGCAGACCGGTCTGCCGGTGATGGTCACTCTGAATGTGGAAGAGGACGGCGAGACCTGCATGGGCAGCGATTTGGTTTCCGCCCTGATTGTCTGCCAGAAGCTGGGTGCGGCGGCATTTGGACTTTCCTGCTGCGACCGACCGGAAAAGCTGTATCGCCACATCGAGGAGATTGCGCCCTATGCCAAGGTACCCATCATCGTGCGCCCAAGGGCAGGGGAGGATTTTGACCACCTGCTTTCGCCCGAGCAGATGGCGCAGCAGATGAAGGGACTTTTGCAGCGGGGAGCCACCCTGGTGGGAGGCTGCTGTTACACCACGCCGCAGCACATCCGTGCCATTGGGCAGATGATGTCGGATTTTGACTTTGCCGGTGTACACATCCGCAAGGAGGACAGCGACACCATCCTGATGGCGGGAGCGACTGAGCCGTACTTCCTGGATGAATACTTCGACCAGACCGAGTCGGTGTACTGTCGGGTGGATATGTCTGATGAGCTGTTGGAGCTGGAGCACAGCGGAGCAGATGTGGCAACCATCTGCATCGAAACGGTGGACGACGCATACAACTTTGCACTCAACGCTCATATGCTGCATATGCCGGTGTCCTTTTTGTCGGACAGCGAGGAAGCGCTGGAGATGGCACTGCTGATGTACAACGGCTGTGCGTTTGTGGATTCCCGCAGCGACCTGGATGAAAGGATACTGGAACGCCTTGCCAAAGGGTACGGCGCGACGGTGCGATAACAGAAAAATCAAGAATAGAAAAAGAGAGGCAGCGCCTGTGTAAAAACAGGCGCTGCCTCTCTTTTTGCGTTGTTAGAGGTTGACTGAAAAAATGGAAAGCAGAGCTTATTCCAAAAAGCTGTATTCTCCGCAGGCGATGGTGGTCGGATAATTGTCGATGACCTCGACCTGTTCCCAGCGCAGCAGCTCGACCGAGCCGTCATCAGCAAGGACCAGAACAGCGGTGACGGTGCCGTCGATCGTCTGCTCGAACAGCTGCTTGAGGGCAGAAGGGGTGAACACCGCTTCGATTTGGCGGCTGCCGCCTTCCTGGGTCAGCGAAAGGGAGGAAAAGTTTTTCAGTGCAAATCCTTCTGCCAGTAGAGGGGTTTGCAGCCATTGAAGGGTTTGGGTGTATTCGTCGTAGCTGTTGTAGATTTCGCGGTCGCCCTGACCGTAATTGATGCCCGCCTGCAACGTTTCGGCAAGCTTCATCTGCGCTTCGATGGCAGCCTTTTTGTTGAGGTTGCCCTTTTCGTCGTAGGCGTTGGTCAGGTCAAACTCCAGCTCATAGGCGCCTTCGGTCCCATCGTAGTTTAAACGGTAGACCTCCAATTTGCCGCTCTTTCGGGAGAAATTTTGTTCGAGGACATTTTTAAACACCGCATACAGGCGGGTGTCCAGCTTTTGTGGGTTGTCCTTTAATTCGGAAGCAGGGCGGGTCTGCAGTTCCTTGGAAAAGTTGGGGAGCAGCGCTGTTGGCGCTGGCGTTTGTTCGGTTGCCTGCGGCTGGCTCTGGGCAGAAGGGTCGGCAGGCTTTTCCGCTTCAGGTTTGGCAGCATTGGCAGATTCGTTTTCTTTTGACTGGCTGCTGTTTTCCGTTTGCGGCTGGTCTTGTTTTTCATCTTCTTTCGGCTCCTCCGGTTGTGTGTCGGAAGAAGGAAGGGTGTCCTCGGCGGGTGGGAGCAGCTGGGCTGCGGGCGGGTCGGGCTGCGGGTCACGGCTGCATCCGGCAAATGCCAGAGAAAGCAGCAGAGCCAGCAGACAAAGGATGGTCGTGTATTTCATAGATGTACCTCCGTAAGGATCGGGTTGGGGTGTTGGTTTGCTTTTATTGTAGCACAGGACAGGCAAAGCCGCCAGAGAAAAAGGGAAACTGTAAACAATCCTTCTATTTTTGTAATCATATAGGCAGTTTTTCCCTTCCATAAGAGAGGTGTCCGATGCGGGCGGATTTGATGCAAAATCTGTCGAACAAATTTATAAAACCGCCGACAGGATGCGGCAAACTTTTTGGTGGAAAGAAGGTATGATAAAGCTGTACCCAACAAGCGGACAAGCCGGGACAGGGAGGAGGAGTGAGGCAATGGCTGTGCAAATCCAAATCAGGGAGGAAACGGTGCAGGCGTGCCTGTCGGGGGAAATCGACCATCACAGCGCAGCGCAGATGCGGGAAAAGATTGATGAAAGCGTCATCCAATCCGGTGCAAAGACCCTGGTCCTTGACTTTTCTCTGGTCACCTTTATGGATTCTTCCGGTATCGGGCTGGTGATGGGGCGGTTTCGACTGATGCAGGAAAACGGTGGTGAGCTGGTCCTTCAAAACCTGCCTGCACCGCTGCGCAAGGTGATGAAGCTGGCAGGATTGGACAAGCTGGCAAAATTCCAGTAGTTTTTCACAGAGCAAACAGCGGTATGTGGAAAACAAGCCGTACCAATGGAGGTTTTGTGATGAAGGCAATGAATACGATGCGTTTGTGCTTCGATTCGCGATCCTGCAACGAGGCATTTGCGAGGACAGCGGTGGCAGCATTTCTGTGTGGGCTGGACCCGACGGTGGAGGAGCTGAGCGATGTAAAAACAGCGGTTTCGGAGGCAGTGACCAACTGCATCGTCCATGGCTACCGCAGCAGGATCGACAAGGTGTATCTGACGGCAACCATTGGAATCAAGCCAAAGGACACCGCTCCCTGGGTGGTCATCCGCATCCGGGACAAAGGCTGCGGGATCGAGGATGTACATAAGGCGATGGAGCCGCTGTTTACCACAGCGCCCGAGGAGGAGCGCGCCGGTCTGGGTTTTGCTGTGATGGAAAGTTTGATGGACCGGGTGAAGGTCGTTTCCCACCCGGGCAAGGGGACGACGGTGACATTGGAAAAACGGATTGTATCCAAGGCAGGAGAAGGTGATGCCCATCGTTGAGCAGCTGCAAGCCGACAGGGAAAAACAGCTCGAGCGCCAGAAAACTATCGAGGAAAACATCGGGCTGGTACACGCCTGCGCCCATCGGTTTCAGGGAAAGGGCATCGAGTACGACGATTTATTCCAGGCAGGGTGCATGGGTCTGGTGAAGGCGACCGATGCCTTTGACACCGGGCGAGGGGTGCGCTTTTCCACCTATGCGGTGCCGGTGATCTTAGGGGAGATGCGCCGGCTGTTCCGGGACGGCGGAACCGTCAAGGTCAGCCGCAGTTTAAAGGAGTTGGGGATGAAGCTCAACCGCTGCCGAGAACAGTTTGCCCGGGAGCACGGGCGGGAAGCGACCATCACAGAGCTGGCACAGCAGCTGCAGGTGACCCAGGAGGCGGTGGTGGAGGCACTGGGAGCCAACAGTCCGCCGGTTTCGCTGACCAGCAGCGAGGACAGTTCCGAGTTGGACCTGCCGGTTTCTTCACCGGAGGAGCTGTTGTCGGACATCCTTTCGCTGCGGCAGATGCTCGAGCGCCTGGAGGAGCGGGACCAAAAGCTGATTCAGTTTCGGTATTTTCAGAATATGACCCAGGTACAGGTGGCACAGCGGCTGGACATGACTCAGGTGCAGGTTTCCCGCAGAGAAAAGAAAATTCTGTTGTGGCTGCGCGGTCAGCTGGTATAAAATGCCTGCGCCAACAGCAAACCAATCCAAATCATTTTGACATTCTGTTCCATTGCAAAAGGAGATTCATCCGCCCTTTTAAAATGGCATGATTCTGATACTCTCAACCCAAAAGGAGGAAGGCAGCGTATTACGCTGCCCTCCTCCTTTTGGGTTATTATCGCTTTTATTTTGCATCCAGCCAGCTTTTGCCGCAGCCGACGTCGGCTTTGAGCAGCACCGAAAGCTGTACTGCATTTTGCATCTCTTCCACCAGCAGGTGTTTGACCTGCTCAAGTTCGTGCAGAGGCGCTTCGACAATCAGCTCGTCGTGTACCTGCAAAATCAGCCGGGCGGAAAGCTGCTCAGCCTTCAGCCGCCGGTAGACCTTGATCATGGCAATCTTGATGATGTCGGCAGCGGTGCCCTGAATCGGGGTATTCATAGCGACCCGCTTGCCGAAGTTGACGATATTTTTGTTGGTCGAGTGGATTTCCGGCAGTGCGCGGCGGCGTCCGAACATCGTTTCGATATAGCCGTGCTGCTGGGCAAATTCCACTGTTTCTTCCATATAGCGGCGCACACCGCTGAAGGTGTCCAGGTAGTTTTTGATGTAGCGGTCCGCTTCTGCGACGCTGACGCCGATGTCCTGTGAAAGGGAGAAGGCACCGATGCCGTAGACGATGCCAAAGTTGACCGCCTTTGCCTTGCGGCGCATCTCCGGGGTGACGAACAGCGGCGGCATATCGAACACCTGTGCGGCGGTGTTGGTGTGGATGTCCTCGTCGGAGTTGAATGCCGAAATCATGTTCTCGTCCTGCGAGATGTGCGCCAGTACCCGCAGCTCGATCTGGGAGTAGTCGGCGTCGACCAGCTCGCAGTCCGGCTGTGCCTTAAAGAAGGCGCGCAGGCGGCTGCCCAGCTCGGTGCGGACCGGGATGTTTTGCAGGTTTGGCTCGGTGGAGCTGAGCCTGCCAGTGCGGGTATCGGTCTGGTTGAAGTGGGTGTGGATGCGTCCGTCCTCGGCGACTACCTTGAGCAGACCGTCCACATAGGTGGATTTGAGCTTGGCAAGCTTGCGGTATTCCAGAATCTCGTCGATGATTTCGTGCTTGCCGCGCAGACTTTCCAGCACCTCGGCGCTGGTGGAGTAGCCGGTCTTGGTCTTTTTGCGGGTGGGCAGACCCAGCTTTTCAAAGAGAATCTCTCCGAGCTGCTTGGGTGAATTGATGTTGAATTCTTCTCCGGCAAGCTGATGGATGCGCTGCTCGAGTTCTTGAATCTGTTCGTCGAGCATTTTGCCGTAGTCGATCAGGGCATCGGTGTCCACTGCAAAGCCGCACAGCTCCATGGCTGCCAGCACCTCGGACAGTGGCAGCTCGATCTCTTCGAGCAGCTTGAGCTGGTTGTTTTGTTCAATTTGTTCACGCAGCACCCGATGCAGCGGTTCGATGCAGGCACAGCGGTGCAGCAGGGCGATTTCCGGCTCATCCATCCCTTCGGGCAGACCGGTGATGTCGCAGTGCAGGTGGTATTCCTCGCACAGCCGCTCGAGGGTGTAGTCGGAGCTGTTGGCAGAGAGCAGATAAGCCGAGAGCATCACATCATCCCGCAGGCAGGCGATGCTGCTGCCGTGCGGCAACGTCCAGTGGTAGAGCGATTTGCAGTCGTGGGTCAGCTTCGGGTTTGGGCGGTTGAGCAGCTCGAGCAGCTGCGCCTTTGCAGCTTCTTCCTCGGACGGCATACGGTACAGGGCAATCCGGTCCTCAAAAGTCAGAGCCAGAGCGTTCATCTGATGGCAGTTATCAAAGCAGGGCAGCAGGCTGATGGTAGCCTCCTGCGGCAGGGTGTCGAGCAGAGTGGGAAGCGGGTCGGCACAAAAGCGCAGGACAGGCAGGACAAGCGAAGCGGTGTCCGAAGTTTGGGTCGGGTGGTATTCTCCGTGCAGACCCAGCTTTTTGATCATGCTGTTCATCTCCAGTTGGGAGAGCAGCTGGAACAGCGCCTGCTCGTCGCGCGGCTTGGGCAGACAGTCAGCCAGTGAAAGACCCAGCGGAACGCTGCGATCGATGGTGGCAAGGGTGCGGCTCAGGTAAGCCGATTCCTTGCCCTGCTCGAGCTTGGCGCGGATGGATTTGCTGACCTCCAGCGCATCCAAATCGGCGTAGATGTGGTCGATGTCGCCGTATTGTCCCACCAGCTTGAGGGCAGTTTTTTCCCCGATGCCCGCGACGCCGGGGATGTTGTCCGAGCTGTCGCCCATCAAAGCCTTGATGTCCACCAGCCGCTGCGGGGTAGTGTCGTATTTTTGGAAAAAATAGTCCTCGTCGCACAGCAGCGTTTCGTTTTTACCCATGCGGGAACTTGCCAGCAAAACGACGGTGTTTTTGCCGATGAGCTGTAGGCTGTCGCGGTCGCCGGTGGCAATAAAGCATTGGTCGCCGCTTTGTTCGCACAGGGCAGACAGGGTGCCGAGGATGTCGTCCGCTTCATAGCCCTCGCGGGTGATGATGGGGTAGCCCATGCTTTCGAGCAGTTGTTTGACCAGCGGCAGCTGCTGGGCAAGCTCCTCGGGCATTCCCTTGCGCTGCGCTTTGTAGCCGTCGAACATCTTGTGGCGGAAGGTGGGCGCTTTTAGGTCAAAGGCGCAGACCACTGCATCCGGCTGCACGTCGGCAAGCAGCTTGAGCAGGATGTTCAGAAAGCCGACGACGGCATTGGTGTAGGTGCCGTCCTTGGTGGTGAGTATCTTGACGCCGTAGAAGGCGCGGTTGATGATGCTGTTGGAGTCCAGACACAACAGTTTCATGGGGCAATCTCCTTTGTTGTTTTATTCGTGGGTGGTTGAGCCGAATCTGCCCTTCATAGCAAACCACAGCTGTACAAGCTGCGGATAGTAGGGGACGAATTTGTCCTCCTTAAGCAGCTGCAAAATCTGCGGCAGGGTAGCCCAGCTTGCATCCATCACCTCCTGCGTTTGCAGGCGAAGGGCGGACAGGGCGATGTCGGGCGTTTGGATGAGGTAGACGTCGTCAAAGCCGTCGGGAAAATTGACGGTGAAGGCAGGGCGTTCGTTTGTAAAATCGTGGCGAATCCCCATCTCTTCAAACAGCTCCCGGGCAGCTGCCTGTGCGCTGGTTTCTCCGGCAAGGGCGCTGCCGGCTGCGGTGACGTCCCACAGCCCGGGGTAGCCGGCTTTGTCCAGCTGTCTGCGCTGGATGAGCAGCTGACCATGCGGGTTAAACAGGCAGATGTGTACGACCAGATGGTAGTCTTGGTCGGCAAGGGCTTTTCCATCGACCCGTCGGCAGAGTTTACCGGTTTTCTGGCGGTCGATGTCGTAGATGTCCCAAAGTTCCATGGTACTTCCTCCTTTACTGCGCCGAGCAGATTTCCTTGCATTATTATAGCACACTTTGTGTGGGATGGCTTGTCGAGGACAAAATTTTCTGCTAGAATAATGGGTGGTTTTTCGGCAAAAGCCGATGGATGAAAATAATAGAGGATTTGATTTGAGATAAAACAGAAAGGACGAGCCTGAAATTGAAGATAGGAAACATCACCATCCCAAAGACAGCAGGTCTGGCTCCGATGGCAGGTGTGGGAGACCGCGCCTTCCGCGAAATCTGCAAGGAGTTTGACTGCGCCTATGTGGTCAGCGAGATGGCAAGCTCCAAAGGGCTGAGCTTTCAGGGAAATAAAACCGAGGAACTGCTGCTGCTTTCCGAGAAGGAACGACCGGCAGCCATCCAGATTTTTGGGGATGACCCGCAGATTATGGCGCAGGCAGCACAGCTGACGATGAAGTTTCAGCCGGACATCATCGACATCAACATGGGATGCCCGGCGCCGAAGGTGGCAGGCAACGGCGGTGGCAGCGCACTGATGAAGGACCCGCAGCTGGCAGGTCGGATTGTCAAGGCGGTCAGCGCGGCGGTGCCGGTGCCGGTGACGGTGAAATTCCGCAAGGGCTGGGACGAAAATTCGGTCAATGCGGTGGAATTTGCGCAGATCATGGAAGAGAACGGCGCGGCTGCCTTGTGCATCCACGGAAGAACCCGCCAGCAGATGTATGCGCCCAGCGCCGACTGGGAAATCATCCGGCGGGTCAAGGAAGCAGTGTCTATCCCGGTGATGGGCAACGGAGATGTGACCGATGCACTTTCCTGTAAGCAGATGTATGAGCAGACCGGCGTGGATTTTGTGATGATTGGCAGAGGCGCACAGGGCAGACCCTGGGTGTTTAAACAGATCGACCATTACCTGCGCACCGGTCAGCTGCTGCCCGACCCGAGCCTTGCAGAGAAGATGGAGATTTTGCTGCGGCACATCCGCCTGCTGTGCGACTACAAGGGCGAGAAGATTGGGATGCGTGAGGCGCGCAAGCACGCAGCGTGGTATTTTAAAGGGGAGTACGGCAGCGCAGATTTTCGCCGCAGGGCAGGTCAGCTTTCCACCTATGCACAGCTGGAGCAGCTGGTGCAGGAAATGCTGTGGCAGCGCGGGTAAGCAGGAGAAAAACAGTTGCCCGCGCCGATGGAATCTGCTATACTGTATAGAACCGTGAATCAACCGGAATGTTTGGAAAGGAAGATTGGAATCAACATGGAGGAACAAGGGCGAAGTTTGTGCATCGTACCGATGCAGCCGCAGCATATTGACCAGCTGGAGCGGCTGGAAAAGGAGTGTTTCAGCGCACCGTGGAGCTATGACGCGCTGGTATCGGAGCTGTCCAACCCGCTGGCAGTATTTCGGGTGGCACAGCAGCCGGATGGCTCGGTGGCAGGATATGTGGGGATGCACCACATCGTCGACGAGGGCTTTATCTGCAACATTGCGGTATTTTCGCAGTACCGCCGGCAGGGAGTGGCAACAGCGCTGATGCAGGAGCTGGATGATTATGCCAAAGAAAACGAGATGGCATCGGTGTCGCTGGAGGTGCGACAGTCGAACCTCTCTGCCCAGCAACTGTACGAGAAAAGCGGCTTTGAAGTGGTGGGAAAGCGCAGGAGCTTTTATGTCAATCCTACCGAGGATGCCCTGATCATGACCAAAACCTATGGCGGGTTGTTTTAGCCCGGAAAGTAAGGAGCGTGTTGTTTGTATGAAGATACTGGCGATTGAATCCTCCTGCGACGAAACCGCTGCCGCAGTGGTAGAGGACGGCAGGAAGATCATCAGCTCGGTCATCAACTCTCAGGTGGACGAGCACAAGCTGTACGGAGGGGTCGTGCCGGAAATTGCCTCCCGCCGCCATGTGGAGAACATCTGTGCGGTGGTGCAGCAGGCGCTCGAGCAGGCAGGGGAGAGCTTTGAAAGCATCGACGCAGTCGCAGTGACCTATGCACCGGGTTTGATCGGTGCGCTGCTGGTGGGTTTAAACTATGCCAAAGGGGTGGCGCTGGCTTCGGGCAAGCCGCTGATCCCGGTCCACCACATCCGTGGGCACATTGCAGCCAACTACCTGACCCACCCACAGCTGGAACCTCCGTTTTTGTGCCTGGTGGCTTCGGGCGGACACAGCCACATCCTGCTGGCGCACGATTACACCCATTTTGAGGTGATCGGTCGCACAAGGGACGATGCAGCAGGCGAAGCGTTTGACAAGGCAGCCAGGGTGCTGGGCTTTCCGTATCCGGGCGGCATCTACATCGACAAGGCAGCCCAGTTGGGTCAGCGCGGACACTACAAGCTGCCAAAGCCAAAGGTGAACGGCTCGGACTTTGATTTTAGCTTCTCGGGCTTAAAGACAGCGGTCATCAATCTTTCCCATCATGCCCAGCAGAAGGGTGAACAGCTGTCGGTCAACGATTTGGCAGCCGATTTTCAGGGGACGGTGGCAGACATCCTAACCGACCACCTGATGCGTGCAGCTCAGTTTACCGGACAGAAGAAGATTGTCATTGCAGGCGGCGTCAGCGCCAACAGCGGACTGCGGCAGGCGCTGCAAACAGCGTGTGCGGACAGAGGATATGAGCTGTACCTGCCGCAGCTGAGCCTGTGCGGGGACAATGCAGCGATGATTGGCTCGCAGGCATACTATGAATATCTGGCAGGGGTGCGCGGGGACCTTTCCTTAAACGGAATCGCCTCACTGCCTGCTTAATACAGCAAGAAAAAAGAAAAAGCCTCGGTGAATTTTTCACCGAGGCTTTTTTATGCTGCACAGCAGCGATTAGAGTGCAAAGGCATCATGGATGGCGTTGACGGCCTTTTTGCCCTGCTCCTTGTCAATCAGAACCGAAATCTTGATTTCACTGGTGGAAATCATGCTGATGTTGATGTTGTTTTCACCCAGTGCTTCGAACATGGTGGCGGCTACACCCGGGTTGGAGAGCATACCAGCACCAACAATGGAAACCTTGGCAACATTGTCGTTAAAGTTGACACCCTTGCCGCCTACCGACTGGCAGAAGGCTTCGGCAATCTGCATGGCAGCATCCTTGTGAGCAGTGGAAACGGTAAAGCTGATGTCCTTGGTGCCCTCACGTCCGACCGACTGCAGGATGATGTCTACGTTGATTTTGCTGGCAGCCAGCGCGGAGAAAATTCTGAAAGCGATGCCCGGTTGGTCAGGAACTTCGATGACCGAGATGCGGGTGACGTCGTTGTCGAGAGCGACCCCTTTGATAAGCATTTTTTCCACTTTGCAAACCTCCTTGACAATGGTGCCCGGCACATCGCTGTGGATGCTCGAGCGCACTTCCATCTTAACAGAATATTTTTTCGCCATTTCCACCGAGCGATTGTGTAAAACATTGGCGCCGCAGGTGGCAAGCTCGAGCATCTCGTCGTAGGTAATCTCGTCGAGCTTGTGGGCATTGGGGACGATGCGCGGGTCGGTGGTGTATACGCCGTCCACATCGGTGTAGATTTCACATTTATCTGCCTTGAGCGCAGCTGCAATAGCGACTGCACTGGTATCGCTGCCGCCGCGTCCGAGGGTGGTGATGTCATCGTAGCGGTTTAAGCCCTGGAAGCCTGCGACGATGACGATGTTTTTCTTGTCCAATTCATTTTGCAGACGCTCGGTGTTAATCTTTTTGATGCGAGCATTGCGGTGGGTGGATTCGGTCAGGAAACCTGCCTGCCAGCCGGTCAGAGAGATGACCGGGTAACCCATCTGTTCGATGGCCATTGCCAGCAGTGACATGGAAATCTGCTCGCCGGTGGAAAGCAGGACATCCATCTCCCGGCTGGAGGGTTTGTCGGTGATCTCTTTGGCTTTGGCAATCAGGTCATCGGTGGTGTCGCCCTGTGCGGAAACGACCGCAATGACCGAGTTGCCCTTTGCATAGGTGTCGGTGATGATCTGTGCAACGTGACGCACCCGCTCGACGTTAGCAACAGAGGAACCACCAAATTTTTGAACGATCAGATTCATATCGTTACCTCCGTTTCTGTTCCCTTGTTTGTTTGATTATAATACAAAAAAGCGCATAAATACACCCTTTTGCCGATATTTTTATGGAAATCTACCTTTCGCAGAAAAATATTCGCATTAACAGGAAGATTTTGTGCGGTTTGCTTAAACACGTTACCACAGCAAAGCACAAAAGGGTGCAGAATGCTGCCTTCTTATCCTATGCACCAAGGGCACATAGAGTGGCAGGGCGGGAAAGGGCAAGGGAAAAACAGAGAGTTTATTGCAGTACAAACAGAGTGTTTAATGGGATGATTCCCTCTGCTTGCAGCTGTGCAAGGTTTTCTTGCAAACAGCGGCGGGTCATGGTGGATGTAATCAGGGCAACCTCGGTTTTGGGCTGGTCGGGTCGGGAGAGTAGCTTGTATTCATCAAATAGCAGGGAAATATATGCCAGCTGCTGCGGGTTGGATAGACGCAGGCGTAGGTAGAAACGAGCAGGAATCTGCTGCCAGTCGAGCAGCTGGCGGTTGCACTCGTCGATACTGCCTGCCTGCCAGAACAGGGTGTCGATGGTGCCGGAGGCTTTGGCGCAGTCAATGACATCGGAGATGACTGCTGAGGCGGTAGGCAGCTTGCCCGCGCCCTTGCCATAAAACAGTACCTGACCGGTGGCATCGCCATCTACCAGGATACCATTGAACACATCATCTACTGTGGAAAGCTGGCTATCGTGCGGGACAAGCATGGGAGCGACCAGTGCAGACAGCCTTTGGGTGTCCGGATCACGGTGGGCGCGGGCAATCAGCTTGATGACACCACCCCAGCTGCGGGCGTATTCGACATCCTCGCAGCTTACCTCGGTGATGCCCTGACAGTGTACCAGCTGCGGGTACAGCTGGTTTCCAAAGGCGAGGGATGCCAGAATGCAGATTTTGCGGCAGGCATCCAACCCCTGAACATCGGCAGTAGGGTCTGCTTCAGCGTAACCTAGCTGCTGCGCCATTTGCAGCGCTTGGGAAAAGCTCATCCCTTCGCGGCTCATCTTAGTTAGGATAAAGTTGGTGGTACCGTTGAGGATTCCCTGGATGTCATCAAGCTCATTGGCACCCAGACACTGATGCAGCGGGCGGATGATGGGGATACCGCCGCCGACACTGGCTTCGAACAACAGATTGACCTGGTGCTGGCGGGCAAGTGCAAGCAGCTGGGCACCCTGTGCGGCAATCAGTTCCTTGTTAGCGGTGACGACGCTCTTGTTGTTTTTTAAGCAAGCAGCAATCCAGTCGCACGCAGGAGAAAGCCCGCCCATCACCTCCACAACGATGGAGATTTCCGGGTCGTGGAGAATGGTGTCAAAGTCATAGCAGAGCTTGTCCTGCCAGGGCAGCTCGGGACGAGGACGGCGCAGGTAGATATACTTAATATCCAGTGGGCAGCCTGCTTTGCGCTGGATGCTCTGACGGTTTTTGTAAAAGACCTCGACCACGCCGGAACCAACCGTTCCGCAGCCAAGTACTGCTATTTTTTTCATAAGGGATGCTCCTTTTTGATTGAGTTGACAGATAAATGAATCAGGAAACCTTGCTGACCTGTACGACCCCGTGCAGGTCGCGCAGGTGCTGCATCAGCGGCTGCTCCTCCAGGGTGACATCGGTCATACGGATGGACACAGTGACGGCAGCAATGCCATCAGAGGGAATGTTCTGATTGATGGTCAGAATGTTGGCACCGTATTCCGCAAGGTGGTTGATGACCGAGGACAGTACACCGGGGATGTCCTCCATGGTAAGGTAGAAGGTGACGATATTTCCCGAGGCGTTGGAGTTATATTCCATCACCCGGTCCTTGTACTTGTAAAAAGCGCTGCGGGAGATGTCGGCAAGGCGTACTGCTTCGGAGGAATTGCGTGCTTTGCCGGTGGCAAGATATTTTTTTGCTTCCAGCACCTTTTTAAAGATGTCGGGAGCAATGCTTTCTTCTACCAGCAGATATTTTTCTTCATTGGACATGATAAGACCTTCCTTTCCGTATAGAGTCGGCAGATAGGCAAATTGTTTTTTTCCCGAAAACAACTGTGTAAACTATACAGAAAATATACCACGTTGCAGCCCTGCCTGCAAGCCCTGTTTTGTGGGATTTTGCAAAGAATGGGATTTTTGTCCGCCTGAGTGTGTGTCACAGGTGTACAAAGAATCATTTTGTGAAAAAAGAAAGCCTTTGCAGGTCCGTACAAAAAAAGAAGAGCGGCGGGGTGGAAAGTTGTGAAGAAAACGGTATTTTTATGCGTAGTACACTTTTTTTACAATCCTGCCTTGCCATACAGGGAGGGAGTTTGCTATAATGTGCTTGGAAAGAAACAGAAAATACCCTTTTGACCCTAAAGCCCTGCGGGGCATTTGTTTTTTACGGGACAAGAGAGGAAAAAGAAGATAGCAGGGAGGAATTGTTGATGGGTGGATTTTTTGGCGTAGCAGCAAAGAAGGACTGTGTGTTTGACCTGTTCTTTGGCGTCGACTACCACTCTCATTTGGGTACACGCCGCGCAGGTATGGCAGTATACGACCAGGAAAAGGGGTTTGACCGCGCAATCCATAACATTGAAAACGCACCATTTCGCACCAAGTTTGACCGGGAAGTCAATTCGATGCAGGGCAGCGTAGGAATTGGTTGTATCTCCGACTTTGAACCACAGCCGCTGATTGTTCGTTCCCATCACGGGACCTATGCCATCACCACGGTGGGACGCATCAACAATACCGAGGAGCTGGTGCAGGAAATCTACAGCAAAGGGCACACCCATTTTCTGGAGATGAGCGGAGGCGACACCAACCCCACCGAGCTGGTGGCTGCGCTGATTAACCAGAAGGACAACCTGATCGATGGACTGGCATATGCACAGCAGCGGATCGAAGGTTCGATGACCATTCTGCTGATGACACCAAAGGGCATCTATGCAGCAAGGGACCGGCTGGGACGTACACCGGTCAGCGTGGGCAAAAAGGAAGATGCCTGCTGCGTTTCGCTCGAGAGCTTTGCCTACCGCAACCTGGGCTACCAGGAGGAACGGGAGCTGGGTCCGGGCGAGATTGCTGTTGTTACCCCGGAGGGCGCACAGACGCTGGTGAAGCCGGGCAACAAGATGAAGATTTGTACCTTTATGTGGATTTACTACGGCTACCCGTCCTCCTCTTATGAAGGTATCGGAGTCGAAGAGATGCGCTACCGCTGCGGAGCGATGCTTGCCCGCCGCGACAAGGGTACCATTCAGGTGGATACAGTAGCGGGTGTACCGGATTCCGGTACAGCACACGCCATCGGCTATGCAAATGAGTCGGGGATTCCTTTCTCCCGCCCGTTTATCAAATATACCCCGACCTGGCCGCGCTCTTTTATGCCAAGCATCCAGAGCCAGCGCAACCTGATTGCACGCATGAAACTGATTGCAGTGCAGGAGCTGATTCGAGATAAGAGCCTGCTGCTCATCGACGACTCCATCGTTCGTGGCACCCAGCTGCGGGAGACCGGTGAATTTTTGTACGCCAGCGGAGCCAAGGAGGTACACGTCCGTCCTGCCTGCCCGCCGTTGTTCTATGGCTGCAAATACTTAAACTTCTCCCGTTCGCGCTCGGACATGGATCTGATCACCCGCCGCGTGATGATGGAGCTGGAAAACCAGATCACCCCGGAGCTGCTGAATCGTTATACCGATCCAAACACCGAGGAATATCAGCGGATGCTGGACGTCATCTGCCACAAGCTCAATGTGACCAGTTTGCGCTATCACCGCCTGGACGACATGATTGAATCGGTCGGTCTGCCGCGTGAACAGCTTTGCACCTACTGCTGGGACGGCAAAGAGGACTAAACAGCTTTTATAATACAGACAACAGGGTCAATGCCGCGGCTGCCAAACACAGGTCGAAGGGCTTGACCCTGTTTTTGCATCGGCGTCGGGATTTTGGAGAAGTTTAGGGAGATAGACATGAAATGTTTACAAATATCCTTTATGATTATCATAGAATGATTTTTCTGACGGCAAAACGGAAAGGGATGGTCAAATGAAACAGCGCAGTGCAGAGATTCTGTGCATCGGCACCGAACTTCTGATGGGAGATATTATCAACACAAACGCCGCTTATCTGGCAAAGGAGCTGGCAGGACTGGGCATCAACCTCTACCATCAAAGTGTGGTGGGGGATAACCCCGAGCGGCTGCGGCAGTCGTTGCAGCTGGCGCTAAAGCGGGCAGACATTGTCATCACCACTGGCGGTCTGGGTCCGACCTATGATGACCTGAGCAAGGAGACCATCGCAGCCTGCTTTGGCAGAACGCTTGTGATGGATGAGGATTCGCTGACACGCATCCAGGCGCATTTTCTGCGTTTAGGCAGGGAGATGACCGACAATAATAAAAAACAGGCGATGATGCCGCAGGGTTGTGTGATTTTCCAAAATGAAAATGGGACAGCACCAGGCTGTGCAATCGAAGGAAGCGGCGAGCTGGAAGGCAAGACTGCCATCATGCTGCCGGGTCCGCCGCGGGAGATGAAGCCGATGTTTGAGCAGCAGGTCAAACCCTATCTGCTCAAGGACAGCGACACCAGGCTGGTCTCCCACACCATGCACTTTTTTGGGATTGGAGAGTCGATGCTGGAGGACAGGCTGCGCAGTCTGATGGAAAAGAGCCTGAACCCCACAGTGGCGCCCTATGCCAAGACCGGCGAGGTACAGCTGCGGGTGACCGCAAGGGTCAAAAACGGGGAGGACCCGAATGCCCTGCTGGAGCCGGTGATGGAGCAGATTCGCCAGACGGTGGGAGAATTTTTGTACGGGGTGGACGTCGGTGACCTGCAAACAGCGGTGGTACGGCTGCTGACCGAAAAGGGGCTGAAGGTAGCGGTGGCAGAAAGCTGCACAGGCGGCTACCTTGCCAAACGCATCACCGATGTCAGCGGCTCGTCGAAGGTGTTTGAGTGCGGGGTGTGCAGCTATTCCAACCGCATCAAGCACCAACTGCTGGGTGTCAGCGAACAGACGTTGGAGGAGTACGGAGCCATCTCGGAGCAGACGGCAGCACAGATGGCATCGGGTGTGCGAAATCTGTCAGGAGCAGACATCGGCATCTCGGTGACCGGCAATGCAGGACCGACAGCCGATGAGGGCAAAGAGGTGGGTCTTGTGTATATCGGGGTGGACAGCCCGAAGCTGACCAAAGTTTTTACTTTGCACGTCAACCGCAAAGACCAGGATGCCAGGGAAACCATCCGCTATCTGGCGTCCTCGCACGCGCTGAGTCTGATTTTAAAAGCCGCAGAACGGCTATAAACAAGCGACAGTCAACTTTGCAAGGTTTGAGAAATGCGCGTCGACCGATATGACTCAGGTTGTAGCGATACAGACGTATTTGCAGCAGGGATAAAGCCAAAGCTGTAAGAAAGAAAACCAAAACAAAGGCAGAGGAGGGAAGGAATGAAACCGATCTCAAGACCGGTGAGAAGAGGGTTGATCCTCTTCTTTCTGACGGTGGCGCTGGCAAGCGTCCTCCACCTTGCTTTGTGGGCGATGCAGTCCTACCAAAGCAGCAAGGTGCAGGACGGGCTGGAGCAGCTGTACCACCAGGGCGGGCTGACCATCGGACAATCCGACCCGAATCAGGAAACGCAGGAGCAGGCATCCACCGAAGGCGCAGAAGAAAATGCGGGAGGGACCTCTACGGAAAATACCAATGCAGAAACCTCCTTTGAGCCGGTGATGCTGCCGGAGTACCGCAAGCTGTATGAGATAAACAGCGACATCGTGGGGTGGCTGAACATCGGTGACGGACTGCTGAGCACACCGGTGATGCAGCGGGACAACGAATACTACCTGACCCACGACTTTTACGGTGAAGAGGATAAGCATGGGCAGGTGTTTTTGGACAAGGGCAATTCCCCGCAGCTGACCGACGACAACACTATCCTGTACGGGCACAACATCACCAGTGACCGCAGTATGTTCAACATCCTGACCCGCTATAAGGACACCGAGTTTGCCGCAGAGCATCCAGTCATTCAGCTGAATACCCTGTACAATCGCTATCAGTATGCGGTGGCAGCGGTGTACATCGTCTCCACTCGACCGGAGCATGGGGAGCTGTTTGACTACATCAGCTATCTAAAGTTCAGCACCCGCGATGCCAAGCAGGCGTATATTGCCCAGATTCAAAAGCGGTCGCTGATTGATACCGGCGTCAAGATGACAGCTGACGACCGGCTGCTGACCCTGTCCACCTGCACCTATGAATTTGCCGATGCGCGGCTGGTGGTGGTGGCACGACAGCTGCGGGAGGGGGAGAGTGCCGAGGACTTTGGCAAGCAGGTAGTTAAGCGGGAAAACCCGGTGATGCCGCAAATCTGGAACGAGCTGTTCGGATAAAGGCAGGGGTTTACAGTTAAAAAAAGGAGAGAAGGTTATGAGCAGACTTTGTTATCAAGGGGAGCAGTTTTTGCTGGACCAGAAGCCGTTTCGGTTTTTGTCCGGCACCATCCACTATTTTCGGGTGACGCCCGACTATTGGGAGGACCGCTTAAAGAAGCTGCGTGCCTGCGGCTTCAATGCGGTGGAGACCTACACCTGCTGGAACCTGCACGAGCGGCAGGAGGGCAGGTTTGACTTTTCCGGCGGGCTGGATGTGGCTCGCTTTGTGCAGACGGCACAGAAGCTGGGATTGTATGTCATCCTGCGCCCGGGACCGTACATCTGCGCGGAGATGGACTTTGGCGGGCTGCCGTCCTGGCTGTTAAACCGACCGGGTCTTGCCCTGCGCTGCAACAATCCGCTGTTTTTGCAGAAGGTGGCAGCCTACTACAAGCAGCTGTTTGACCGCCTGCGCCCATATCTGGGAGAAAACGGCGGCAACATCATCGCAGTGCAGGTGGAAAATGAGTACGGCAGCTACGGCAACGACAAGGATTACCTGCGGGCGGTGGTGCAAATCTATCGGGACAACGGGGTCAACGAGTTCTTCTTTACCTCCGATGGACCCAATCAGCTGATGCTGGGCGGCGGAAGCCTGCCGGAGTATCTGGCGACAGCAAACTTTGGCAGCCGCGGCAAGGAGCATTTTGACACCCTGCGCCGGTTTGCGCCCGAACGACCGGTGATGTGTACCGAGTTCTGGAACGGGTGGTTCGACCACTGGTACGAGCAGCACCACCGCAGAGAAAGTGACGAGACCGCAGGGCAGCTGGAGCAGATGCTGCGCGATGGCGGTTCGGTCAATCTGTATATGTTCCACGGGGGAAGCAACTTCGGCTTTACCAACGGAGCCAACCACGACGGCTGCTATCAGCCGACGGTGACCAGCTATGACTACGACTGCCCGGTGAGCGAGTGCGGAGATTTGACCGAAAAATATTTTGCCATCAAGCGGGTGGCAGAGCAGTATATGGGCAAGGCACCTGATTTGCAGGTGGGAAATCTGCCAAAGCATGACTACGGCAGGGTGCAGCTGACACAGCAGACGCCGCTGTTTGCCCACCTGCCGCAGCCGGTGGAGAGCGCAAGCACCCTGACGATGGAGCAGCTGGAACAGGATTTTGGCTTTGTGCTGTATGAAACGGTGCTGCACGGACCCTTTGAGCGCAGTGAGCTGACCATCGATGGGCTGCACGACCGGGCGCTGATCTATGTAGACGGCAAGCTGGCAGGGATTCAGGAGCGGACCGGACGCAGGAACGATGCAATCTACCTGGAGCTGGAGGCAGGACAGACAGCGGTGCTGCGCATTTTAGTAGAGAATATGGGACGCATCAACTACGGACCAAAGCTGCTCGACTGCAAGGGCATCCTGCGTGGGGTCAAGCTGGGATGTCAGTATCAGTTTGGCTGGAAGCACTATTCCCTGCCCTGCGACTGCCCGCCGCAGCAGGGATATGAGCCGGTCGGTGCCGGTGCAGATGCGCCGCTCTTTTTAAAGGGCAGCTTTACGGTGCAGCAGCGGCAGGACACCTTTGTGCGGCTGGACGGCTTTACCAAGGGCAACGTCTACATCAACGGCTTTCACCTGGGCAGATACTGGAATCCGGCAGGCCCGCAGAAGACCCTCTATCTGCCGGCTCCGCTGCTGCGTGAGGGAGAAAACGAGCTGGCAGTGCTGGAGCTGGAGGGAATCGACGGTCCGGCGCAGGTACATTTGACCGACTGCGAGGATTTGGGATAAAAAATTTTAAAAAACTTTCCCAAAAACCCTTGACAAAACTTTTTTTAGATGTTATTATAGTAAAGCTGATTGCGATACAGATTCCATCAGCAGAACAATAGCATCTGCGCTTGTAGCTCAGCTGGATAGAGTGACTGGCTACGAACCAGTAGGTCGGGGGTTCGAGTCCCTCCAAGCGCGCCAAGCAAAAAACACCACAAGTTTTGTGGTGTTTTTTGTTGTATGCGGGAAGATGTTGTGCGATTTTTATCGACTGCATCTTTTTGCCTTGTTTTATTTCCGTGTATCTACGGTATGATGTCGTCAACAGAAATTTCACAATACCCAAAATAAAAAGGGCAGCTATCTGAAATGCACTCAGATAGCTGCCTTTTTTATCTATTCAATTACAGGTGAGGACCCGGCGGATTTAGTAGCCATACCGCTTGCGATAGCGCACCAGCATGAAGGTTGCCAGACCGATTGCAGCCAGTTCGGCAATCGGATTTGCCAGCCACACACCGGTTACGCCCAGCAGAGCAGGTAGGGTTAGCATGGCGATAATCATAAAGACGAACGAACGGGAAAAAGCTAGAATAGCAGACACGATGCCGTTGGACAGGGCGGTGAACATCCCGCTGGCAAAGACGTTAAAGCCGATGAACAGCAGCGCGATCGAGCAGATGCGGTTGCCTGTTACTGCTAGGTCGTAGACGGGATTGTCCGGGCGGGCAAAGATAGACACCAGCGGGCGGGTTGCCAACTGGGAGAGCAGCAGCATCATCACTGCCATCGCTCCAATCAGGCGAAAACTGATGGAAATTAGGTGCTTGAGCTTGGCGCGGTTTTGCTCACCGTAATAAAAGCTGACCATGGGAGCTACCCCGTAGGAATAGCCAGTGTACAACGAAGTGGCAAACATCAATACATACATGATGATGGTGATGGCAGCGACACCGTCTTCGCCCACATAGTGCAGCATGGTCCAGTTGAACATCAGGTTTACGATGCCGGTGACCAGAGCAGTCGCCATCTCCGAGCTGCCGTTTGCAGCTGCCTGCACCAACGTTTTGAGGCAATGTCTGGGTCTGACAAAGTGCAGCAGTTGGCTGCGATTGGAAAACAGCAGCGTTCCCACCACGGCAGTCACCGAGTATCCCATGCCGGTGGCAATGGCAGCGCCCGCAATGCCCATCTGGAATACCTCAATAAGCAGGTAGTCGAGCAGGATATTGAGCACACCGCCAGTGATGGAGCAGAGCATCGACAGGGTGGAACGTCCACTGGCAATCATGTACAAAGTAAAGTTGTTCATCAGCAAAATCGGTACCGTGAACAACAGGTAACGGCTCAGGTAAGCGTGGCAGTAGTCAAACACCTTTTGGGAAAGACCCATACCGGCAAAGATTTTGTCCATCAGGGCATAGCCGAGCAGTGACATCAAGATACCGACGCCGATATTGACCAGAATCAGAAAGGTAAAGTCCCGACGAGCCTCTTCGATTTTCCCTTCTCCGGCTTTTTTCATGATGACGGCACTTCCGCCGGTGGCAAGCATGGTCGAAACAGCAGTCACCAGCGAGATAATCGGTGCGCTTAAATTGATTGCAGACAGTGCATCGGTTCCCAGCAGGTTAGAGACGAACAAGCCGTCAATCATGGTATAAAATGACATGAAGACGGTCATCACGATAGTAGGTACAGCAAATTTCAGCACGTTTTTTAAAGTGACCGGCTGGCTGTAGGCATTTTCACTTGGCATTTGCAGATTCCTCCTTAACAGTTCTGTTGTTAGCATAAACGATACAGTAACTGTAAGGTCAATACCCCTGTTGATTTTCGTTGGATTTTTTACCGGAGTTTTCAGAATGCTTGTTAAATCCCGTCGATTTTGCATTTAAGCTGTATGCTGCAAATCAAATGCAGTGTAGTCGGGCAGAACCATCGGCAAAGGGGGAGGAAACCACCTCATCGCGCCGATAGGTCAGGTGTAGGATGGGCGATTGGCAGCCATTTAGCAGCGAAATCGGAAATTCTATCAGCACACCCCAAAAGACACCTTCGAGGTTTTCACCCCCGCTGCGGCTGATGGTGATGTGTGGATCGCTTGTTGAGGCGTGCTGGGCGGAACATCCGATTTTTATAAGTTCGGTTTGTGCGGCAGCTTCGTCTGATAGGGTGAGGGAAAATTGCCAGTCCGGCTGAGGAGCCGATTCAAAGCAGGCAAGGTAGAAGGAAAGCCGGTCGTTGCAGCCGCTGTCCTTTTCGACCTCGGCTTCACCACAGCGGCAAAGGGTGAGGGTAACAAAGGTTAACTCCATCAGACGTTGCTCTGTCAACGCCTCTTGGCACTTTTCCTGATCACACAGGCGGTGAGAAAACAGCAAAGGTGTGCTGAGTGTGGAAAGCTGGCGGGCATCGCTTTTGGCAGGCAAAGAGGGAACAGTTAATTCGGTCATGGTGTTGCTCCTTATCAAAATGAATTTTAATATGATTCTATGATAGCACAGCGGCGCAGATGCTGACAATGTTTCGTAAAGCAGTTATTAGAATATCGGAGAAATAAAAAAGCCCTGCAACAAATTGTTGCAGGGCTTAGCAAGCTCGTCAGATAAAAGTATGATTTACAGATTTTAAACCGGAAATCGGCTTACCCCAATTAAGCCAATTTGTTCAGAGTAGTGTTGTCAGAAAACAGCTTGTTGCCCAAACCTGTTTTTTCCAATGCGCGAACCATTGGCAGACCCAGCGCAAAGCAGGCAATCGCTTCGCCCAGAGCAACCTGTCCAGCATTGATTAAAAAGATAGGAAGGTTAAACGAGCCGGAAATGACAAAGGTCAGCTCCAGTCCGATGACGATGCCGTTGACTAAAACCGGCATCAAAGCAGATAAAAATGGCAGACCCTTGATGCGCACGCCGCGCAGCTGGTGGGTAAAAAAGGCAGCCAACAGGGTCGCAGCCGAGCCAAAAAGGACATCGAGCGGACCAAGGATATTGGCTTTAGTGAAGACACCCAGTGTATTGACCAGCACACACCCGAGGGTAAGACCGGCAATGGGGGTGGACGAAAAGACCGGCAGCAGGGTGAACGCCTCGGAGATGCGCAGCTGCACCGGTCCGAAGATAAAGGTCATGAACGGCAGGCTCAGTACAAAGTAGAGCGCTGCAACCATTGCATTGACCGCCATCTTCCTGACAGTGTTGTTTCTCATATTCAATTTTCCTTTCGTAGTGTGTTTTTAAGTCAGGAACTTGCGACTGACTGCATAGCAAGACAACAGAAACGGTCCTGCCGAATGCGTTCTCTATTATACACCATCAAGCGGGGGGATGCAAGGGAGAAATCCATAAAAATGATAAAGCTGCAAACACAAGAAAAAGCGCACAGGGTCTTGTCAAACAGGTGGGTTTCATATTATTATATTATAGAAATAATCTGGGTAAAACCCAAAAACAACGAAGAAGGACGGGAAGGTCATGGAATATTTGCAGGGAATCTATCGCATTAGCCATGTGGGTACAGGCAGTATGTGCGATTTTACCATTGAATGTCCGCAGCTGGCACAGCGTTCCAAGGCAGGGCAGTTTGTACACATCCGCCTGCCGGGCTTTACACTGCGCCGACCCATCTCCATCTGTGAGGTGGAAGGGGACAGCCTGCGTATCTTATTTGATGTACGTGGTGAGGGTACTCGTGTTATGGCACAACTGCGCGAGGGAGATTCCATCGACGTGATGGGACCGCTGGGCAACGGTTTTACACTGTTGGATTCACAGAAAAAGGCAGTTGTTGTGGGCGGTGGCATCGGTGTGCCTCCTATGCTGCAAACAGCAAAGCACTATGCAGGCAATGCGACTGCCATCCTGGGCTTTCGCGATGCAGGCAAGATTGTGCTGACACAGGACTTTGAAAAATACGGCGTGCGGGTGATGCTGGCAACCGACGACGGCTCGGCAGGTCACCACGGCTTAGTCACCGACCTGCTGCGGCAGCGTCTGGAGGAGGAAAAGCCGGATATCGTCTACGCCTGCGGACCGAAGGTGATGCTCAAGTTTGTTGCGCAGATGTGTGCGCAGTACGGCGTGCGCTGCGAGGTATCGCTGGAGGAGCGGATGGCTTGCGGTGTGGGCGCGTGCCTGGGATGTGCAACGCCGATTCGCCGCGAGGACGGCTCGGTGACCTATCTGCACGTCTGCAAGGATGGTCCGGTGTTTGATGCGGAAAGGGTGGTATTCGATGAATGAGAATATGAAGGTATCCATCGCCGGGGTGGAGTTTAAAAACCCGGTCATCACAGCCTCGGGCTGCTTTGGCTTCGGTCGGGAGTATGAATGTGTTTATCCGTTGTCCCGACTGGGTGGTATTTCGCTCAAAGGGATGACCTTCCGCGAGCGTCTGGGCAACCCGCCGCCGCGCATTGCCGAAACCCCGAGCGGGATGCTCAATTCGGTCGGTCTGCAAAATCCGGGTGTGGAGCATTTTCTAAAGCATGACCTGCCGTATCTGGCACAGCAGGACACCGTCAAGATTGCCAACATCGCAGGCAGCTGCATCGAGGACTACTGCGCCATTGCAGAGCGCCTTTCGGAAAGTGAGATTGATATGTTCGAGCTGAACATATCCTGCCCGAACGTAAAGCAGGGCGGAGCTGCCTTTGGCACCAGCTGCGAAAGTGCAGAAAAGGTGGTCAAAGAGGTGCGCCGCTATGCCAAAAAGCCGATGATTGTCAAGCTGTCGCCGAATGTTACCGACATCGCCTCGATTGCACAGGCGGTGGAGGCGCAGGGAGCCGACGCTGTTTCGCTGATCAACACCCTGCTGGGCATGAGAATCGACATCAACACCCGTCGACCCATTTTAAAGAATAATGTGGGCGGTCTGTCCGGTCCGGCAATCTTTCCGGTAGCGGTGCGCATGGTTTGGCAGGTAGCCAACCGTGTGAAGATTCCGGTGATTGGCATGGGCGGCATCGAAAAATGGCAGGATGCGATTGAGATGATGATGGCAGGCGCGAATGCAATCCAGATCGGCGCAGCGATGTTTTATAATCCAAAGGCACCCATCGAGGTCATCGACGGGATGCAGCAGTGGATGCAGGACAACGGTGTCAAGGACATCAATGAGATTGTGGGTACGGTGCAGCCCTGGTAACAGCGCAAACAATGTGGGAAGGAATGTGGCAAACGCCCGATGACGATATTATATCTGATTAGACATGGAGAGACCGCAGGCAATTCGGAGGGTCGCTTTCAGGGAATCGTGGACAACCCTTTGAATGAATCCGGGATGCAACAGGCACAGATGCTGGGGATGGCGTTCAGCCTTTCCCGGGTGGATGTGCTGTACACCAGTCCCCTGCTGCGCGCCCGCCAGACCGCGCAGATGATTGCCCAGATGCACGGGCTGCAAAAGCTGGAGCCGGTGGTGGAGCCGGGCTTGAGCGAGCTGGACGGGGGACTGCTGGAGGGACGTCGATTTGAGGAGCTGGCAGTGGAGTACCCCGAGGTGATGCAGGCGATGCAGCATGCACCTGCGCAGCTGTGCTGCCCGGGCGGAGAATCAATGAAGCAGCTGTCCGAGCGCATTGTGCAGACGGTGGACCGAATCGTTCGGCAAAATCAGGGCAAAGTGATCGTAGCGGTCAGCCACGGGATCGTTATTTCTTCTTATATTCATTTTGTCAGCGGCAAGCCGTTTGAGCAGATGAGCAACGGAATGGTGGCAAACGCTTCGGTGAGCAAGTTCTTATTTAATGATGACCTGATTGTCTGCATGGAGTATGCCGACGACCGGCGGCACATGAAGAATGGGACCTATCTGACCACCCGCGGCTTTGAACCGAACCAGATTGAAAATCCCGACCCATACGCAGTTGAGAAACCATAGCCATAAAATAGCAAACGAGCGGTGAAAGCAAAGAAGCTTTGCCGCTCGTTTGCTATTTTTAAGAAAAATCCAACTTTTTTCAAAAAAAGTCAAAAAAAGGGTAAAAAAGGTGTTGACAAAAGGAAGCCGGCGTGGTATTATAATTGAGCTGTCTGAGAGCGGCACACCAGAGCGGTCCAATAGGAACCCAAACGGTGAGCCAGTCGGGGAAGTTTCGAGAGGCTGAGCCAAAGC
>ENA-ORTI01000141-ORTI01000141.1-human-gut-metagenome-genome-assembly--contig:-NODE-141-length-87753-cov-7.450375_pt1 | contig 87753 bp, 113 predicted proteins | sample MGYA00242071_ERZ509191 | MGnify/ENA primary metagenome ERZ509191 (study PRJEB26280, sample SAMEA2338832) | human gut metagenome | biome: human gut; feature: human-associated habitat; material: faeces...
TAACTGACTTGAGTCTTCGAATACCGGAATATTATAACCTGGGTCTGTATAATCCTTGTTGGGTTCTGCAATGGTTATGGTATATCTAAATCCGGATTGATAACCATTGTTCTGGATATCCAAGGCAAATACAAATCCATTTATAGTATCTCTAATCTGTGTAGTCTTACCCACTTGGCCATCATAAGAAAAGCCTCCCTTAACTGAACGTACTGTAAATTGAGTACCTGAAGAGAAAGAGATAAAGTAAGACATACTACCATTAGCCTCGTCTAATTGGAATTGACCAAGGATTAATTCCTTGTTACCATATACGGTAGTAGGCCATGGTTTAGTATAGAACTTCTTCAAGTGTAAATAATCTACTGATTCAAGATTATCTATGAGTGCATAGATATCGGAGATTCTTACGCTGCCACCAATGTCTGAGTTCTCCGGAGAATAAGCATTAAATAATGCACTAAGAATCTGTGATTGTATTTCTGAAGTTTTATAAGACTTCTTCCCAGTAACTTCTACATCCAAGATAATATTTACTTTACCTGCAGACTTAACGGTTAACCAAGTAGTAAGTGGTGAGTTCTGATGTAATACATCATATACTTTTTGAATAAGGTTAGAGTCAGCAGTAGCACCATTATCAGGAGATATATAAACGATTAGTTTTCTACCACATTTGTATTCTGCCTTTGCCTTACTAACCCCATCAACCAGTTTAGCTAAGTCTATGAAGTCCTGTTTGGTAATAGCTACTCCCATAGTCTTAACACTCAAGGGTATATGTTCCTTGAGCATACTGAAATTTTCATAGCTTGAACCACCACCTGCATTGTAGGTATTACTTACAGTAGCATCTGATACTGAAGAGGATATTACTGAAGGCACAGATGTAATGGTACCAGACTTAACGTTACCATTAATACCGGTAGTGAGATAGAATACTACATCAGAAATCTTGGCATTAGCTGCAGGCTTCTGTCCATATTTACCATCACCAAATAAGATATATGGATTTAAAGCTTCATCCATAGTAACCATGAAATGTTTATCGGTAGGTTTTGAATAAGCAAAGGTATTTACCAATACCCAAGATTCTCCACCAATCTTCATACTCATAGTTCCATGTTCGTAGTACTTACCATTAGGTAATGTACCCAGGGTAATAGTTACCCTTTCATCTGAAGGTATAACCATTCCATTTATCTGGCTTTCTGTATATAATTCGTGTTGTACAACTGGAACTTTACAAGTAGTTACATTAGCATACCAAGTTACGTCTCTAGATGATAACCATTTGTTACCATTAGAGTCTGTAAATAAAGTTCCAGAAGGTATAGTTAATTTAGCACCAATAGAATCTCCAGATACATCCCTGGATACTACCAAATCTACTGATGCTGCAATAGCACCTCTTGCATGATAATCTACCAAAGCTCCATGCCTAACTACTGAACTGTATTTACGAGCAGTAGGTAAGAAGGATTCCCTTGCCATATTATCAATGTAGTAGTGAAGAACTTCGGCAATTGCCGCAAACAATGAAAGGATAATGATTAATATATTTCCTTCCGAGTAATCAGTTACGAGTACATTGCCATCTTTGTCTTTGATATTCGTAAGTGATTCTATCAGCTTGGCCTTAATCTGTTGGTAAGACCTCTGATAAGGGTTGAGCCATTTATTAGTGATTCCCATATTAATAAGAGTTTAATGAATTTTCATTTTTATCATAGGTCAGGTACAGGTACTGACTAGTAGAAGTTTCATTAACTACATAATGAACTTCTATGTTTATTTTAGCACCTTGTCTAGAAACGGTGATACCCTTAAAGGTAATCCTTTGTTCCCATGCACCAATTGAGCTTTTAATAAACTCTTTAATAATAAAACTTAGGGCTTGTGTATTTGGCTCTTCTATACATTCCCATAGGCGATTCCCAAAGTTTTCCTGTCGAAATCGTTGTCCTATTAAATAATACATTATAGAGCTTATATTATTTCTTACCAAAGCCATATCACCATTAACAGGATACCAACCTGTTTCACCCTTTTCGTTTCTTGTAAGTTGAATAGGGAATATCATACCCTTTCCAACAATGTTAGTAAGATAGTTATCCATTAGTGTATACATTTAATGTCCTCATAATCTTCTTGTTTGAAAGTAGAGAACGGTTGACTTGCTTGAGTTACGGTAGGACCTGAAGAACCAGGTCCAGTAGTTACACCCGAGTGTACGTGAGAATTGAATAAAGTTCTTAGAGTTTCCAGTTCTTTAATGGTATTATTGAGTTTCTCGGTTAGTTCTTTGATATTAACTACTCCTTGATTCTCTCCCTTATTTAAGATTACTGTATCACCAGAACCTACACTTACATCTCCTTGTGCTTGAATAGAAATGTTTCCCTTAGCAGCAATGCCTACATCTCCATTTATATAAACAGTTAGCTTTCCATTATCATCATCAAGTACCATTACATTTCCTTCTGGAGTTATAATACCCATTTTATTAGGACCATCCAAAGGGTCTGGTATTTGTTGTAGTCCCCAACCATGATATTCCCATAGGGGTTTAGTTGGGTCTCCAAATTCAAAAGTAACAAATACTATATCTCCAACCTTAGGAGCTAAGTACTTGAACCCATTGTTGATAGAACCATGTTGGCCTTTTGCATAGGCCCATGTAATAATTCCACCCATGACTTCTGGACAGCATACCTTGATACGGTTCATATGTTTCTCCGTATCATTATTATCTACCACTATGCCACGGTAGACAGAGTAGTATCTACCTAAACCTTCGATACCCTCTTCTGTTAATAGTTTAGCTGTTGAGTACATTATTTCTTGTTGGATTTATATCGTTCATAAGCTTTCATTGCCCAATTAAACTCATCAAAGTTATACCTTTCTTTCATAGAAGGAGTAACCTTCGATTGGTCTGCCTTTACCACATTGGTCTTACCATAGATTGCTGTACCATTTGAAGTTACTACTGTACCTTCTGTACGAACTGTACCTGCAGCAAGAGCCTGAGGGTCTTTAGCATTTATCTCATCATAATAGAACTTATTCTGTAAGAACTCTCCTGCACCTTTCTTATCGATAATTCTACCCTTATCATCCATGTATCTTTCTACGAAGTATACTACTTCATTGTAGGTAAAGTCATGTACAATATCGGAAGCATTAGCAGTATTCTTCTTGTTCTTACCAAAGTCAGTTTTAGCAGAATCCTTAGCATCATTACTTACAATGTCCTGAGTACTAAGTTGGGTCTTAGATGTAGTCTGTCCATCCCTTGCATTATTCTTAACCAAGTCTAATGTACAGAGATAACCTTGACCTGCATCCATTGAATGTTGTACTGACTTGATATACCAAAAGCCTGACCACCTTTTTCCTACATTCTCTAAAGATATTATCTGAGAAGATTGTAATGAAGGTCTACCTACTACAGTCATTTGGCATACCAACTTTCTTTCGGATATCTTAAGACCTCCATTGGCATTAGCATTCATTGCCCAAGTAACCTTATCTGCTCCGCCGTATCTACTAAAGAGATTATGATATAACTTATAGATTGGTACTAAGAATGGTACCTTCTTCATTCTTCGTATCTTAACTTTAGCTTTAACCTTTCGAGTCATAGTGGGTGTAGTAACTCCATCTCCAGAATACTCTACTTTATAGGTATCAGGGTATACAGTAATATATGGATTCTTTTCCATTGCAGATATACCTCTCTGAGATTGGTTATCTATCATTTGTTTTTCATAAGGATTACTTGAAAAAGTTCTGATATTCACCATGTGAGTTATAGTTCCACCTTCTGGGTCATATTCTCTTGGGTCTACCCATTCTTCTGCAAGGTATTCCATTTTATATTCTCCAGTAAATAGGTATCTTTCGTTTTCTAGTAATTGCCTAAGATTACTTTCTAACTCTTTACCGTTCTTAGAGTTCTTCAAGATTTGCTGAATAACCCTTTTCTTATCGTTCGGTAAATTGTTTACAGCAGTATTAATTGCTTCTCGATATTGCTCAGTACTCAGATTATCTAAAGCCTCTTGTTTACCTGCATTGTAAGCAACATAGGGTTTCTGAGAACCATACTCTTTCATTGCAGAATTATACTTTTGAGCTTTAGCTCCATACCTTTGTTCAGCTTCCATCTCGGCAGCAATATTAGTAGTAGGATGACTACGATAATCTTCGTAAGGTACACTACCATAATTTACTACCATTGTATTATCTACTTGAGCTACAAATGGTTTGAGTAAAGTTACTTCCTCTTTCTCTTTTTCAGGTTCTGTGATATCTGTTGAACCTACAATTAAACCTTTATCTTCTGGGTCTAAGGCTTGAGTTAATTGAGCCTTTACCCTTTTGGTTACTTTCTGAGTAGCGAATGATACTCTAAGTACTTCTCCATTTTCTGATTGGTAAATATAATTGTATTCTGGTTCTTCTTGAAACTTACGGTTGTGTATGTATATTACACCATCCCGGGAATCAATATACCAAGGACCATTTGCATACCCTTTCATCTTTTGTTCTAATTGAACTAAGATGTTATTTCCTATTAATCCCAAGTCACTATCTATCAAGGACTTTAAATCACTGGGCATAGCTACTTGAGCTACTCCACTAAACCGGTTAGCGTAAAGTATCTTTCCAGTAGTAGTTCGACTTTGTTCTGTCGGGACCTGTAGTGACTCGTAAACTTTATTACTTATTATTTGTTTAGCCATTACTGAAATATTTCTATGATTACGCCTATATCATCATTACAACCATTATCCAAGAAGTTGGATAAACTGTGTTCTGATAAATCCGAATGAGTATAAGGTGGTTGGAATCTTAAATCTCCAACTGTATCTATACACTTAATCGTCACATGAGTACCAGTAGAATCGAATACACAATCCAAATCTCTAACCTTGATACTTCGTACTGGGCTAGAGATAAATTGACCATCTGGATATATGTATCCCCACTGAAGGTAAATAATTGAGCTTTCCTGGAGATCTTCGATATCTACAGTATCGGGGTCTCCAGTATCAAATGTAATGGTAGCTAAGTTCTCTTTCTCCTCATCATACTTGTAGCTCCAATTACTTATATAAGCGCCAAGAGGTATGCCAGTAATGGGATTCATTATAGGCATACCTCCAGAATTGAACAGAGCCATGTAAGGTGTTGCTGTTCCATTATAAAGTATTGGTTGGTTAGGTTTTCTAGTTGCCGCCATACATAGGTATTCTTAAAATTTGATAAGGTTCTAATTCTTGAAAAGAGTTCAAGATATTATTAGCTTCAGCAATCAGGTACCACTTACCAGAATCACCATAATAACGATGAGCAATACTCTGTAGGGTTTCTCCATCTAATACAGTATGTTGTTTATCGTTATCTGTATAAGGAACATTAGGAGGAGTTACCTCTAAAGAATAATCTCCTTCATCATACTTAAGAGCAATAGCTCCATCATAAGGACTTGCTCCTGTCATGTATTGATTTAAGTCTATCATATCTGTATCCCTTTCGTATTCTTTAAGTCATCTTCAGTTACAATATCTTGGTAAGATAAGTTATAAGCACTTACCCTTTTGAAGATTAATTCCTGAGTTGCAGCTGCAGGCAATAACTTTAAATCCTCAATGGTACATGACTTACCTGCTACTCGAGTCCTTGAGGCATTTCTAAAATTATTCAAGGTATAAGTTGCAGATGTAAGGATATACTGATGATTATCAAATATACCAGAACTACCCCATTCGATTTTTAGAATCGGGGGGCTTGCTTGATAAGAATTTGCCTTAGTCCACATTTCCAATAATCGGCATTTAGTAATTACCTCTTTTGGATTATCAGGGTCATTACAGAACCAAGATACATTGAATTGAATTATATCTTCACTACCAGTAAAATGATACATGGGAGTATTACGTCCCATAGATTTAATTGTTGCCCAAGTAGTTTCTCCTCTAAAGTCAACTGAGGTTGGTCTGTTCTGAAGAGTAATATATTGGTAAGGACTGGCAGTAAGATTATAAATCACTACTTGATTCATACTTCTTACTTCTGGCATTACCAAAAAGAGTTCTTTATTCTTCGTAACGTTCTGGCCTTTAGCTGGGTCCATTTCTTCATATCCAAAAGGAACTCCACCTTCTACTTGATGTTTTAATTCCATTCGATACTGAGCCTGAATCCTTTGGTTTAATTTAGGATTCTTTGAACTGGCTCTTGGTCCAAATGGATTATTAGGGTCGTATACTTTACCCTTATCTGCAGTATCTTTAGGCAAGGTTGAGATTGCCCTGTTGAGGAAAATCCTGGCCCTCCAAAGTTTATTTAAAGGACCAGTAAGAACTCCTGCAGAATCTCTGGTAAGGTCATTATACTTTTCAACAACCCCACCTGCTATTTGATTTAATATTCTTGCCATAGTTGTTTTAGTTTAATCCCAATGATATACCAGTAAAATCTTGTTGGCTACCAGGAGCAAAATCTCCTGCTTCATTTCCATCTACCGATATGTTAATTCTTGAATCCTTGAATCCATCCCTAATGGCACTTCTAACGGCCTCAACAAAAGCCTGTTGATTTCTATCCTGAATAGAAGCTTTGGTTTCTTCAGAGTTTAATGCTGCAGTATTATTATCTACAGAATTAGTAAGACCTCCAATTACTTCGATTAATGCAGGGATAACTATAGAAGCTAGTAGTCCCCAAGGCCCCCCTAAGAAACCTAAAAGTCTACCACCAAGTAATCTAGCACCAAATCCCATAGCACCTTTCTTAGCAATCTGTTGGCCTGCTGTTTTAGTTACAGTAGAACCTACTGCTGCACCAACACCGGCACCTGCAAGTGTACTCATTGAAGTAAATCTTCCTTGAGCATCTCTTGCTACTACAGTACCTCTTCTAGTTCTACCAACGGTACCTCCCATGGGCAATGCAAAGAATTTACCTGGAGCCATTTGCATAGCAGTCATCCTCATCATCATTGCCGAGATATTTCTCATATGACCTTCAAGGATTGATGCTTGAACATTAGTTCTTACCATACCCTCTGCCATGCCATTAGTCTCTGTAGTAGCTAAAGCTTGGAAGGTACTTATCATTCGAATGGTACCTTGAATAAACTTGAATCCCTGATATAATGTACCTATTACAGCTCCAGTTGCAACTACCTTTACCAAGAACTTACCTGCCCAAGTTTCTTGCATACTGTTAATAATTCCCAGGATACGAGAACCAAGTTTTAATACTGGGTTAAATACTTCGGCAAGAGTAGAACCTGCGGTTACAATAAAGTTCTCCCAGTTTGATTTAAACTGTTCAATAATACCTGCAGGAGTTTGTAATCTTTCTTGAGTTAAGTTTTCTACTGTACCGCTTGCAGCCCCAACCTTATCCATAAATTCTGTAAGCTTATTAGCTCCAGTCCAATAATCCTGAAGTAAAGCTGAAGCAGCTCTTGTACCTCGAACTCCAAAGATATTGAATAGAGCAGAGGAAATATCTATACCTCGTTTACCTCTAAGCTTATCACCTAAGATGGTTATAATCTTATCTAATCTCAAAAGATTACCAGAGGCATCTACTAGAGAAGCTGGGTCTATACCTAAAGATTTTAGCATCTCACCACCTCCCTTTTTCTGCCCGGTTACGGAAAGAGTTAAATAGCGCATCATATTTGCCAATGCAGTACCAGCTGATGAAGCTTGGATACCTTGGTTACCAAGTACTCCGATGGCTGCAGCTGCATCGCCCATACTGATTTTAGCATTTCGAAATTCTGCTCCTGAATATTGGAAAGATTGGGCAAGGTCTGTTAATGAAATATTTGCAGAAGTTACTGCAGTTGCCAATTGGTCTACTACTTGAGTAGCATTTTGTGAAGGTATATTAAAGGTCTGCATGATGTTAGTCATCAAGTCAGCAACCCCTCCTTTTCCTCCAAGTGGCATACTGAAGATAGAAGCTAGCTTAGCTGCAGGGCCAATCATTTTTTCGATTTGCTCTACATTGTTACCAGCCATTGCCAAGTATCTTTCTCCCGATGCAATATCGGCAGCAGTAAGAGGAGTTACCTCATTGACTTCTTTGGCTACTTGCATTAGCCTTGCCTGTTGAGCAGCATTAGCTCCGGACATTTTAGAAGCTAAGAATACTTGGTCGTATACTCCTGCAGAATATTGGTAGGCCCTTGCCATACCTCCAACCAATTCTTTTCCAAACTCAAAAGCATTAGAGGTTGACATTTGAATACCTCTGTTCCAGGTATTCATATCGTTCATCATTGTTCTAAATGAATTCGATATTCTGCCAGCCTCATTAGAGAATCGGTCTCTTAATACCATTGCAACACCGACCTCGACTAAGCTTCTTCTGTCTATCATTTTCTAGTTTTCTTTTTTAAGTTTTCATAATACTCTTCGGCTATATCCTTAAATCTTTTTCTTTCTCTATACGGAAGACGCAAAAAGCTGAGATAATCGAGGACTATCTCAGCTCTACATATATAAGTGAATGTACCTGGGTGGTCTACGCTTCCGTCAGGTAGAAAAAAGTTGGTGAAAGCATTATAGGATATTTATCAATTCTTCCAGGTATACTTGGATGTTCTACATCAGTATTACCATCGAAGACTGGGTCGTATTCAAAGATTGTTTTACGAATCTCTGCAATGTCTCTTACTGAAAATAAATGGAAGCTTTCTACCTTTTCCCATTTACCATCAATCTGAAGATGTAGGTTCCTTGCAATCAATGCAGCATTACGAGTCTGTTTTTCTACTGGCAAAGTAACCAACATCCTTTCTCCTGTACCAGTAAGTAAATCAAATTTAACTACCTTACCTGAAGAAAGAGTTACTTCGTAATCTGTAAGTTTACCTTGTTCAGGATAATAGGGAATAGCATTTGGTTTCTCTGCCAATTCTTTTTCTGAAGGTAAAGTTCCGTAGTTTTCAAAAAGCATTTCGCTTAATGATTGACCATAAACTTGTTTACCGCCTTCTTGGCCCCAATCATATTCAAATTCTACCTCATCACCCAATGAGAAGATTCTTGATTGGAATAAGATACAGTAACGGTCATTCAAAGGGATACGGTCTGCATCCTCTACTGTTAATCTACGAGTAGGAGTAAAGTCTGTATCTACTACAATTGCCTGAATGAACTTAGTAAGGTTCATAAGGTTTCTTACATCCATTGGATTAGATAAGATATCCTCATCTGCACCATTCTGTTCCCTGATTGAGAATTTATAACCTGATGGGGTTATGAACTCATGTGTTCTACAATTTAATTCCATGTTTAAATAAGTTATTTGGTTATACTTTAGTTCATAGTGTTCACTGTAACAACAAGAAAGGGGTGAGCCCTTTCTAGGAATCCCACCCCTCCCACCTAAAAATCTTAGTGAAAATAGACTAAGCGTTTTTAATACTTATCTACAGTACCTACTGAGAATTCGATACTTTCGATAGTGTTTTCTGAAGCCATTCTGTCCAGGTCTAATCCTGTAATCTTACATGGCCATACCTCTTCGAAGAGGTGGGTGTTAAGTACGGAAACTCCATCTTCAGCAAGTTCATTTACGATTACATTTTCCCAGTATTGGCTTGGTACCAAACCTCCACCAGCAATCATATCCTGGCAAGAATATAGCCAATCATGAAGCCATGTATCTGAACCTGCAGTAGTCTGTAGTTTACCAACTACTAAGTTACCTACTGTAACTCTACCGGCAGTCTTAACGTCCCGGTTAACGTCCCCATGAGATACCTGGTCAATCTCCACATCTGGCAAAGTACAAGTTTGGAACAGATAGGTATTGATTGGGTGCTTAGGGAATGTGATACTCCAAAGGAATTTCTTTCTCGGATTCTTTACTTTTGCTCCCATTGTTTCTTAATTTTATTCGTTAATATCCTGAATAGATACGGACTTAGATGCCTGGTCAATATAGATGCCCATAGTGATTTCTTGCATCGGAACGATATCCTTGAATTTCAGGATTGCTTTGTATTTACCTTGACGAACATCGGCTTCATTGTTAACCGATAAGTCATTGTACGAGTTAGCATCTTGGTCACCCATCCAGGTGTACTCAGACATGGCATCTTCATCTACCAAGTTATCCAGCATTGGTTTAACTTCTAGATAAATCTTATTCCAAGTGTTCCAGATATTTGGTTCTTCCAAATACTTTTCTAGAATAGGTCTAAGATTCTTTTTAAGATACAGATTCAATCTCACAATAGCAAGGAATCTTTCTGAATCCTGTTTTACCTGAGAAGAGAAGCAATGCCATAGCAAAGTTTGTTTGCCCTGATTAGGAACATCCTTGATACAGATTATGTTTACATAATTCTGTGCCAATTCATTGAGTTCCTTAGTTCTTGAAGGAGAACCATAGTTCGGACATACAGGACCATTACCATCGTAGATAATACCACGATTCATACCTGCAAATGATTTCCAAGGACCAAACTGAGAAGCAGAAGCATCTCCCAATCCTGCAATGGTACCAAGAACATCGGAGTCTACCAAGTTACCATCGGCATTGTAGTATTTAATACCACCACCGAAGTAAGCAACATATTTACTGTTACCTACAGTACCAAGGCAAGTTTGAATCCAAGTGATTATTGATTTCAAATCTCTTGGTTGGTCACCCTGAGTATAATGAGTAGTATATTTTGGTACTTCAATGTAGTAGGTATATTCTTGCAGTTCCTTAACCATATCTACAGCAGCCTTGTGTACTTTAAGTACATCGGCAGAAGCTTCAAGGTGTTGGTCAATATGTGAACAGAAGATTTGGTATACATCTACGTAATCCTTAACGAATTCCAAAGAAGCAATCCATTCGTCTGCAGTAGGAGCACTACCAGCACTACCAATTGTACCATTCAATTTTACTCCATCAGCAGTGATAGCAGCACCATTGAGTTTGATATCAATTGGGTTTCTTGTTCCATCTACATCATCGGTTAACCATTTGATGAAGTTGTTCCAAGATTTGATGTTCTCTGTCTTTTCAGTTAATACCGGAACGATATATTCTGAGTTCTTTGCAAATGCACTCAGAGCAAGGTAATCTACAGAAGTATCATTGTTATCATCTGCAGTTTTGTAGGTTACTACTGGACCTTGTTCAAGTACCTGGCCATTAGCACTAATTACTTGATAGTAAACCGTGTTAGCCTGTTTGTAAATATTCACAGAGAAAGTTTCAGCACTACCAACTGGGTCTCCATATCCTTTAGTTACCAAACCAAAGCCAACAGCAACTGAACCAGAAGTAAACTTGAAAAGAGTAGAAGCCGTGGGTTCCTCTGGAGTTGCAGAAGCTACTACCGGAGAACCGTCTTCAGCAGCCTTAGGAGCAGATGCAGCTTTAGCTCTTGTTGCAGCAGATACTACACCTTTGGTTGCACCCTTACCAAGTACACGAATAATACGAAGCTTAGAACCACCATTGAAAGCCTTTTCGATGTTTGATACAGAACCATCTGGTACTATCTCAGAACCAAAGACTCTTTGGAATTGAGAGAAAGATTGGATAAGTTCTGAGGGGTCATCATAAGGACCTTTAGTAGTTCTAGCCAATACACATGAAACTCCTAACATAGGAGTAGTTTGAAGAACGTTCTCGTTCTTAAACTCGAAATTTACAGATGGTGAATTAGGCATATTTATACTAATTAAGTTAATTACTCATTTATTTAATACCCTCTAGTATTGAGCTATTTTACGTTAAGGTTAAGTAAATCTGATTCTTGCTTTTCGGTTAGTCCAATCAATACTGAGATATCTTGAATTGGTACAAGTTCACCCTCTTCAGCAAGCTTCTCAGGTAATATACCATCCTTACAAGTATACTGATATACTTTTTCAAGTAGACCATGACTCTCATCTGGGTGGTCATAGTAATTACCTATTTCGATAAATAGGTTTCCTGTTGGTGCTACCCGACCATCTTCCCATTCTTCTAAGTTATTATAATAAGGTCTTACGTATCCTCGAGAAGGTAATGCTTCATACATAATATTATGAAGTAACCTCATATCGGCTTGAGTATTAGATACCAGGTGAATGTCTAGAGTTATATCTTTCGTTTCATAGGGAAATTCAGATGCTTGGTAATTCCCACCCTCTAGCTTATCACCAATGATATATTTGTTAACACCTATATCACCATTATAGAACCCTTGCAATTCAATGGTAATTCTAGGGCATGTCTTTGCACCCTTAACCTGATTATTACCGATACCAAATATGGGAATGAATTTAGGCATAGCATCCTTATCTGCTTGAAACCTTTTTTCATTCTCTTGTGATAATGGTAAGTAGTCTTCGGGGTTAAGAGTTAAACCTTTCTTAAGTGCTGTTTGTAATAGGCAAATATAAAAGGTTCTTTCTACGATTTCTTCTGTATTTACCATATTATACTAATTGAGGTATTAATATTACATTAAACTGGTATGTACCACCATCAGTAAATATACATTCCCAACCTCCTGAAGTACTACCAAACATAGCTCCTGCATCTTTTCTTCCTCGGGCAGTTGCTGAGAAAGTAGCCTGTGCTGAATTAGCTATATTACCGTAGTCGGTAATCCAATAGTATAGTTTAGTACCCGAGTTAATATCTGCAGCTTGTTGAGTTTGAGATATAGTGGGTATTTTAAAAGCCATTACCTCTTGTGATACTTGTTTTCCTTCTATGAGTTTACTTCTATACCCAGTAATACTAAATCCTGCTGAAGTTTCGTAAGCATTTAAGATTTGGTCTTTTGGTATACCTAAATTAACTGCAGCAGGTTCTACCCAGTATCTATATGATACTTCTCCAGCAGCTTGAGTTACAGTTACAGTTTTAGTTAGACCACCAACTTGCTTGATAGTTATAGTTCCGCTAAGAAGTTGTTCTGTGTGATTCTTAGAAGTAATGGATACCTCTAGAGTCTTTTCTTCATTATCAGTAAATCTTAGTCCAGCAGTAAAGGGTGGTTCCTCTAAGAATTCTGCCGTAACCTCTACATTTTCCCAATCTCCTTGGGGTGTACCATTAATCATTTCCCTACGTTGAGAAGTGATTGCCAAAGTATCAGAGCCACCCTTACCCAATAGGTTGATGGCTTCCTTATCTACCTCTAATTTGTATTCGTAGTTAAGGCTGCCTTTCTTTTGAATAAGGTTTACAGTCTTAGGTACTCCATTAACTGTAATGGTAAGGATGGCTTTTTTATCTGCTTCTGTATCATTCACTTTTAACGGATGTACCATTACAAGTGCAGGACCAGTACCAGAGGTTTTATCTGCTTCAAAATCTGCCATTACTTTGTATATTTTCTAAGTTCTTTTCTTAATTGATTTCGTATCTCTTTCTCTAAAACTACGTTTCCACCGGCTGCCTCAAAAGCAGGTTTCCATAAAGGACGAGGTGGAAGATTACCATCTCTACTACCGTATTCCAACATGATAGCAATTTGATTAAGAGTTTTTCGAGAAGTTCTACCAGAGTATGTTATCTTCCTTAATCCTGGAGGAAGACCAACAAAGGTTCTGTCTTTCTGAGTTACCATAGTAACTGACCTTGCATATTGACCAGTAAGATTTAATAGGGTATGTGCTCCATACTTCTTAAGTGTAGCAGTAGCATGAGGAGGCCAAGAAACTTTGGAACCCGGTGGAGGTAGACCATTATTTAAACTACGTCTTACTATACGAAGAAGTTGATTACCAAACTTCCTAGTACCTAACTCATAACCGAGTTTCATAATACTGGGAGTTTTAGCAATCAACCTCTCAGCCTGACGTTGTTTAACGGGGTCTACATAAATCTGAATATCACATAGATTATTCGAGAGGTTTATGTTAACCTTTTTGCTTGGCATTGTTATTTTTATTTAATCCCAACTCACTGGCAATCTTCATAAGAATATCTTGTTGCATGGATAACTTCTCTGCTACCTCAGTTTTAAAAGCTTCAAATTCTTCTTGCTTATAAGCTGGAGCTGGTTGTTGTTGAGGAGTTAACATACCTTCAATGGTATGATATATGTTATCGCATTCAGTAACTATTGCCTCATATTTATCTCGGTTATTGAGAATATTTACGGCATTAGTTCTTTGGATATTTACTTCGTTTACGATATTGCGTAAGTCGGTAGTGTAATAAACATTATTATAAATACCCTCTGCTAAATCTGTGGGAAGGTATATAGTAACAGCAGATACAGAATCTTGAATAGAGATTTCTGTATTTGCGGCAAAGCTTCCATCTGGGCCAGTGGCTCTTGGTTTACTTTCACCAACTTTTAATACTTTAGCGGTATCAAAGATTGGATACCCAGAACGTCTGTCTCTCTCTAAGGTGTATATGGTATCACCTTTCTGCAATTTAGAAAAAATCAAATCTTCCATGTTCATCTTTTATTTATTAAATTTAAACCGAATGATACTGCACCTGGATTCTTCTGCATGAAGTCTACCAAGTTTAAGAATTGATAGTATCCGAACTGGTCTACAAGGGCTTGGGCTTTGTTTGCTACTTCTTGAGCAATCTCTTGATTAGGAGCCGGCAAAGATATCTGTATCTGATATTCGGTTAGTTTTTCTTTTTCCATCTCTCTAAGTTTTTAGGTGTTAAAACGAAGAAAGGAGTACACCCCGTAAGATGCACTCCTTTCTTTTAAATTTCCAGCCCTGATTAAGCCGGAGTTGTGGTTGTTGTTTTAAGAGCGGCAACTACAGACTGGATAATGTTCTGGTCTCTCTGAGCATCTACTACTCGGTTAAGACGGGCAATTTCCTGGTCTTTAGCGGTGTTTTCGATGAGGCACTTGATTTCCTGTTGGCCATTCTTGATGTCGCAGCAGCAACGTTCCAATTGAAGAGCCAATTCAGATTTTACTTCTTTAATCAGGCCTTTAGTTTCGCAGCAGCATTGCTGTTGTTCAAAGTTCATGTTGCAAAGACGGTCCATAACACGGTTGAATCCTGCTCCCATTTGGTCACGAGAATCCCGGATATCAGAATTAGTTTTGTAACCAAGGTCGCAAAGTCCTCTTTCCGTAGTGAAACGGTTGTTGAGAACTTCTCTTCCAACACCGGCAACCTCTTTTGCTACACCATTGACTTCTTGAGTAACTCCACGAGCTGCATCAGAGATATCTTTGTAGATACCTGCCTTTGCTTCTTGAACTGTAGATTCTACTTTCTGAATGTCAGCTTTAGTGTCATTGATTTTGTCCCATACGGAAACTGCAGCAGCACCAAAGCCACCACCTACCAAGCCCCACCAACTGCACCCCAACCAGAGCCCCAGCCTGAGTTTCTATTACAACCATCATTACAACAACGGTCTCTGTCGGCTACCACTACAGTGCCTTCTCCGGATTTTAGTTCCATAACGTTTTAGTTTTAAATTGTTAAACATAGGTTAATTAATTTTGTATATAGGCCTATACGTATATAAATACCGCAGTATTGTTTTATTTATATCAAGTAAAATATCTATGATATACACCACAAGTAATGATTGGTAACTTAGTCGGATCTTTAGGAGTTAAAGTTAAAGTACCAATTATGGTTCCTATAGAAAAAACAGTAGTATTCTTTTTTATTATATCTAAACGAATACCATCATCATTATCTCCATCACTAGATAACATACTGATATTTACTGTAAAACCAGCAGGAACACCAACAGAAGGATATAATTCCCAGTGATATTCGTAATCAGTAGTTTGATTTGGGTCATTACTAATGGTTACAGGCCTACCGCTTTTACTAAACTTTAAGTTACTTAATTCTACTTGTTGAGTATAAGTACTACTATCTGTACCACCCACTGATATATTAGTTTCAATTGTGATAGCATCTTGAGCTAATGTACCGAGCCCATAATAATTACCTGACCGTATATCAGTATTACCAACCCAATTTTCATCTTTTATGGTATTTAATCTAATTGTTCTAGGCCCGTTATTATTTACTCTCCCTCCCAGGTATCCTTCATCTCTAGGGTCTTGGCTAACATAGGCATATAAAGCTTGATTACCGTTACCAGGTTGTTCAAATCTAACTTGCAGATTTCTTGCAGAATCTCCTTCGTTATTGGTTAGTGCCCTGAAAGCCCAGTTATAGGAGTTATCTGAGTTCTGTCCATTATCAATAACCTGCAACCAATCTTCAGAAGGTGGTATGAATGTAGGTTTGACGTACTTCTTGGTAAACTCTACTCCATCTCTTCGTAAGCTTACGTAGGATATAATATCCCTACTACCTGCACTACTACCATATATATCACCATCTAGAGTAATATTAGTAATGGTACTTCCTTCTTGTTTCCAACTAAATTCAAAAACTCTAGTATATGGTATTGGGTTAACTATTATGGTAACCGAAGGTGCTTGACCTATTTCTTTACCATTTAAAACAACTTTAGGATTGGTTAAAGTAACTGTATGAGTACGAGGGTATTCATTTAGATTGGATTTGGCATTTAAAATACCTATATAGGTACAATCTATTTCTGTTACATCATTCACCACTACTACAGCTAATTGGTCTCCTCCATTAGGTACTACCTCAACAGAATTATTATTACCTACTGGTCTGGTACTTAAAGAAACAGGAGTGCCCTCTACTCCATTAATAGTTGTATACTCTAAAGCAATTAAGTCCAATCTAACAGCACTTTCCGGTGTATTCACATACCCTTCTATTTCTACCTCAGTTACTCTTTCCCCTGCAGGTCCATCAAACTTAACTTCATTCCAAAATACCTCATATCTAGTTGAGATAGTTGCAGCCGATTGATTGATATCTACTTGGTCAAGCTTATTCGAACCAACCTGCCGAAGAGTAACCGTAGCACTTCTAATCGAAGACACTTTATTTTCCAGACAGGTTACAGAAAATTCTGCTTGGGTCATATCATTACTATTCTTTGTAACTTCTAACCAATTCTCTTCTGGTGTATCAATGGTTACTTCTACAAATTCTTTAGTTGAAGTTTGTGTACCATTGACTACCTTTGTTCTGTAAGAATTACATATGATAGTATCAGGGTCTATCGTCTTAGCAGGTACATTCAGTATCTTAGATGAAGGCGAATAAATACTGAAAGTATAATCCCAAGTTACTACAGCTGGAGATTGATTAATCAAAAGAGTAATTCGTTTATTACTACCAGACTGTTGTAATACAACTGCACCATCTCGTACACTTTCGGAAGTATTTTCATACACGGGAAGAGTAACATCATAATCGGCTCCTGGACCTGTAGTACTAGAAACTTTAGAGGATAAGACACCAGTCCAATTCGGTTTACTGAATAATGATACATCTACTAGTGTATAAGATGATTCTTCTACTCCGTTTACAACTCTATACCTTCTGGATTTAATTACAGCCTTGGGAGTTGCACCTGCAGCAGCCACAGAAGGAAAATCAGAAGTAACGTCAAAGTAATAATTATAACCAATACTTGCACCTGCCTGGGTACAAGCTAATTCTATTTCTTTACTACCATAGGTTAAATCAACTGATAATCTACGGGAAGATTCTGAAGTATTATCGGATACGGTACAAGTTATATCAATCTGAGTACTGCTAAATCTACCAATATCTACATGGGTAATATAAGAAGATTTAGCTTTTACTGTAGGTAATTCTGAATGCCAAGTAGAATCTTTACCGTTAATTACGTCATAGTACCCACATTTTACAGAACCTTTAACCTTATTAGTACCCATAGCTGCTGGTGCGTCTGGGAAATTAGATATTACTTCTAGTACATCTCGAGTAGTTACAGTACCTGCTGCTTGATTACAAGTAATGGTTTGAGTTTTACCTGAATCATATTGTTCATACACAACTTCCCCTACTCTTGAATTTGTGGTTTTATTTTCAAACATGGTTATCTCCCTTATATTAGGAGACCCAGTTGAGGCTATGTAAGCATTAGAGGATTTAACTCTTATATTAACTCCCTCCATTGAGCCTTCTACCAAAGAGCCATTAATATACTTTTCTCGGTAGCTTGTAATAGTACAAGTTTGCATAGTACCCAAAGCGTCAAAGTTTAACGTTGGAGTAGAAGTAGTTAATGTATATCTCCATTCTACTAGATATGCACTTTGAGTTACCGTAACTTCTTTATAAACGGTATCCATAGTTGCCCTTACTACTACGCTTCTTTGATTTGCAGTTGTGTTTTCTGCAACAGTCAAAGTAGTACCTGATAAACTGAATCCGGTTACTGCAGTAGGTATACTTAACGTTGGAGTACCAGTAGCATCGGATGCTGCATTAGTTGCACCTGAAGACCAATGGTTAGTTCTACTTGCCCTTGCACTTGCAGAGATTTGTGATGTACCACCTTGTTCGGTAAAGGTACTTGGGTTTGCAGAAATGGAAACTACCCATGTACCTTGACTTGTATTGGTAATCTTATTCTCTGCCTGATATATATCGATTGAGGCACTACCAGATTTACCATTAAGAGTAACGGTTAATGTACGGCTTCCCAACTTAGTTCTTGCCTTTGCAGTTGTACCAAGATTAGAACCTGAGATATTTTCGGACCATACTACTGAAGCTCCAGAACTTATAGTACCACCATCATTGGTTTTACCATTCCATCCCCAAAGTTGAGAATAAGTATAAGTAGGTGTAACTGCAGTCCCTCCTGATGCAGGGATATCTGCAATGCTTCCTAAATATACAGTAGGTGTACCATAAGTTTTTACACCTGCTAATTGAGCAAATGTTACTGTAACTTTTTTACCAGATTCATTTTGAGTACTAGTAAATACTTGAGAACGGGAGTTTTCTGATTTATTCTCTAAAGCAGTATAGTGATTCTCGTCATCCATAAATATCCAAGAGGGTAAGTCAGGAGATGAAAAACCTACATCTACACTAGTACCCACAGGTTTACCATTTATATACCTTTGCTTAAATGAATTATACCCTGCTATTGCGGGAGTTGCAGAACCTCCTAAAGCTGTATAATTTAGATTTGGATTCTGAACTGAAAAGGTATACTCCCAAGTTTCAACTCCTGCATCCTGAGTAAATTGAACTGTTATCTGTTTACCTGACTCATTCTGAGTAAAGGTTAAACTTGCAGAACGTTGATTTAGAGTTGTATTTTCTGAAGCTTTATAACCTTCATCATAAACAATCCAGTCCGGATAAGCAGATTGGGTATAACCCACAGAAATAGTATCTCCGATAGCTACTCCATCTATCTGTTTTTGTTTAGTAGTACCTAAACCAAACCACCGAGGAGTAGGATACCCTCCCAAAGCTGGGAAGTTTAAAACTGTGTCTACTACAGTAAAAGCATATCTATAGGTTACCTTATGAATATCAGAAAGTTGTACGGTTTCATTGTTTCCATAGGAACTGGCATTGGATATTTCCAAGCCAACGTAATTTTCTCCCGTTCCTGTAGGAGAGAGTGCCAACAATTCAGCCTTGGTAGGGCATTCGTTTGAATCCTTACCAAGGCCTACTTTAGTTTTGACAGCACTCCATGTTGCTATCTCACCCATATTAATCTAAGTTTGTGAACAAAAGTTTTTCTCTTAATTCATCAATCTCGGCTTTCAGAAGTTTAATACCTTCGATTGCCAATACTGACATCTTAGAATAATCTACCTCTTTAACCAGGATATAGGTTTCTCCATCCTTTTCTACCTTTTCGAAGGCTTCTGGATTAGGAACTGTTTCAGGTTTAACCGTATTCTCAGAAACTAATTCTGGGAAATATTTTTCGATTGTCTGAGCAATTGTACCTATATCGTGATTACCACGAATCATAAATGAATCCGTAGGTATAGAGCAGATTTCATCGAGAGTATGTTCCAATGGTTTAATGAAAGTCTTAAGTCTTTCGTCAGATTCTTTCCATAAACCAGAAGGAGCAGATACCTTCTTAAAGATAATCTCAGCAGTAGTACCCAATCCCAACTGGTCTCTTGTTACTCCATGAGGATTACTCATGTTCTGCATGTGAGTAGTAAGATTGGTTTGAGCATTGGTACCTGCAGCCTTGGCATCTGCAATAGCCGTAGCTTGAGCAGTAGATACTGGTTTATCTGCATCTGATGTATTGTTAACATTACCCAATCCCACTTGAGCTTTAGTTACTCCATGAGGATTAGATTTATTACCAATATGGGAATCTACTTTGGCATTCACAGTAGTATCTGCTTGAGCTCTTGTTGCAGCTTCATCTGAAATTAACTTCTCTACTCTTGTAATCTCACCTTTTCTGTCATTGACTTCTTTAGTGATATTATTCTGGAGAGTAGTATCTGCACCTCTTAAGTCTTCAGCAACTAATTCAACTGCAGCTTCAAGGTCAGTTCTTACTTGAGTATCTGCAGCTTTTCTGTCGGATACCTCTTTATTGATAGCAGTAGTGAGTTCTGTTTTAGCAGCAGCTATTGCAGAATTTCTATCTACTACCTCTTGAGCAATATCATCAGCCAATTCTCCTTGCAAAGCATTAATAGCCTCAGTTCTTGCTGTAACCTCATCTGAGATTTGTTTTGGTAAAGTAGTATCAAGCTTAACCTTATCTGCAGCAGTCATAACACCAGCCTTAGTAGATGAAGCAGCAAGGATATCTAAGCCTTTAACACCAGTACCATTTGCGGATTCATAATTTAAGGTACCTTTAGAAGCATCAGTAGTAATACTGACTAATCGTACAGGATTAAAATTCTTAAGACCCTGTAGTTCATCTGCGGTAGTTTTACCTTTAGCTCCATCATAAGCAGTACCAGATATCTCACCAATGATTAAACCTCCAGAAGTAATTGGTACCCAAGTAGTACCTGACCAACGGAATTGATATCCTGGATGTCCTTCAGTTATATCATTGTAAGATTTACCAGCTTCTCCAGTTACTGGATTAGCATGAGCAGCATCAGAATACAATTTGATATTAGATATCTGGTTAGTTGGTGATACATCGTAGGTTGCATATACATCAATTACGTCATCTACATAAGAAGGTAATTGAGCTGCGGGTACCTTACCGTCTGAACCCAAAGAAGCTAGACCATTGGCCTGACCCTTGGTTGCCTTAAAAGTATCAAGGTCATCCCGAACTTCCTGAATACTATCAGTTAGTTCAGTTTTCAATGCAGTATCAGCTGTGGTTCTGTCTTGGATTTCTTTATCAATCTTTGCACCCAATGCAGTATCAGCTGAACCTCTATCGGTTATCTCTTTATCTACTTTTGAGCTCAATGTGTCCAGCTGAGTTTTCAGAGAATCATTGCCCTCAACTCTTTCTTTATTGATTTCAGATTGATACTTCCCAAGCTCTTTATCCCAAGCTTGGTCAGTATTTACAATCTTAGGGTCTGTGGTAGCATTTACCAAAGTACCATATATAGGAATTTCTGCCATAGTTATAAGTTTTTATCCGATTACAAAATTGAAATTACCAGCTTTTAAAGCTCCTTCAGTACGGTAGCATTTGTATGAACCTTTACCTTCTACAGTTACTGTAGCTGCAGCAGCCATAGGAACTCCAAATCCAGAAGAAGTTACCTTAGTTATACTGAAGTTAGAAGGTACGCATAACCATACATATTCTCCTTCAGCAATTCCCGTCATGTTATAAGTTCCGTTAGGAGAACTCTTTATTGCCTGTTTGGTAAGACCCAAAACATCTTCACCGGTTAATGCTGCCTTAGCAGAATGTCCAAAGTACATAGGATAGTAAGCATTTACGTTAGCAGTTGCTGTTTTAGTTACACCCTTGCTTGTAATACTTAAAGTATAAGTAGTACGGTCATCCTCAGTATTAAGGGTATCCTTAATATTTAAGCTAGCAATTGGTGTACTGTTTATAACAGTAGTTCCTCTTTTAACTGATAAAGTTTCTGGAACAAGCGGTTTACTGTTGAATAGGTTATTACCACGAATAGTAATATCTGCATCAACTCCTTTCTCAATAATTGTAGGACTTACCGAAAAGCCAGAGATTTGGGTAAACTGAGTATATAATACTTCCCAAACCTCATCATGTCTACCGTCGGCAATTTGCTTATCCAATTCCTTCATGCCATCTACAATGTTTGAGGATTCTGAAAGGTAATTAGTATCTTCCAGAGAAGGCAATGCCAAGGCCTCTGTAAGACCCACTGCAGTTTTTACCTTAGTAATCTTATCATCGGCATCTGCCTTATCTACTTCGATACGTTTCTGTACTTTACCGAATGCGGCTGAAGCAGTATCTGTTACCTTTACATCCAAGTCTGTAGGAGTAGTACCTGCATTCTTTTCATAGCCATCCAACTTAATGTCGGTACCATTCAATACTGGATTTGAATCCAATCTGTGAGTATTGATAGTATGAGCATTGGTAGCATCGATATTATCCTGCAAAGTAGTATCGGCTTCAGTACGGGCAGTCTCTTCAGCATCGATATTATCCTGCAAAGTAGTATCTGCAGCTTCCCTTGCATCTTCTTCGTTATCGATACGAGTACCTAATTCATTGTCGGCATTGGTACGGTCTGTAACTTCTTTATCGATACGAGCATTCAGACGAGTATCTTCTTGAGTTCTTGCATACTTCTCGGCATCAATATTATCTTGCAGAGTTTTATCAGCAGCTTTTCTTTCTGCAATCTCGGTATCAATACGAACTCCTAAGGCAGTATCAGCTGCAGTTCTTGCTGCTTCTTCAGCATCCAGGTTATCCTGAAGTTCTTTATCAGCAGCTTTTCTTTCCTCTGTCTCTGTAGTAAGAGCCTGGTTAGTATCATTGATTAAGCCTTCTACTCGAACAATCTCTGCCTTACGTTCAGCAATCTCATTTTCAAGCAAAGCTTTAACTTCCAGATAAGAACCAGAAATATTATTCTGAATACCCTGGATTAATTCCAAGTTTCTCTGGATGTTTGCAGCATTCTGAGTAATAAGAGCATCTTGGTTATTTGCTCTTGCCAACAATTCAGTACGAGTTTCAGTAACATAAGTTCTTAAATCCTCTACTGTTTTGGTAAGAGTAGTACTCAAGGTAGTAAGCTTAGTTTCCAAAGCTTCATCACCGGATACCCGATTCTGAGTTTCAGTTTCAATCTTTGCAGTTAACTCCGTAAGTTTCTGAGTCATCGTAGTTGCAAAGTTCGGGTCATCACCAAGAGCCTTAGCAATTTCTTCCAATGTATCTAATACACCAGGAGCCGAGCCAATGATTTTCTGGATTGCAGCTTCTACCTCTTCGGCAGTCTGGAATCCGGAATCATTCAATAATTCTGATACCTTAGTGATATAGTTAGCATGTTCTGCTACACCATTCAACTTCATCAAAAGAATATCTGTGAAGTCATTTGAAGAAAGTACTTTACCATCTACCTTATCTACCTTCTTAGATTCCAATCCCTGAATAGCAGTAGTACGGTCAGAAACTTCCTGGGCTAAGGCATTATTAATAAGGGTATCTGCATTCTTACGGTCAACTACCTCTTTATCAATATTTACCTGGAGAGCAGCATCACCTGCAATGCGAGCATTAGCCTCATCAGAGATATCCTTAGTTAAGGCATTTACCTCGTCTTTGTGATTAGCGATAGCCGTATTCAAGTTTGCCTGGATTGCATCCTCTTTAGCAATAGCTCTTTCCTTTTCTACGTTGATAGCTGCGGTGTTAGCATCTACCTTGGTTTTGAGTTCATCTACCTTTTCAGTAGATTCTGTCTTCAAGGAATCAATCTTATTTTCTAATAAAAGGTCGGCACCACTTCTGTTATCTATCTCTTCATTAATCTTATTAGTAAGGATACCTAATTGCCCACCAACTTCAGCCGTTAAAGTTTGAATCTTACCGTCTATAGCAGTTTCCAATGCAGCATCTGCCGACTTACGGTCTCCAACTTCTTTATCAAGGTTTACTTGAAGGATTTGGTCTGCTGCCTTTCTTTCAGCCTGTTCGGTTCCCAAGGCAATATTCGTGGTATCAATACGAGAACTGAGGTTACTGTCACCGTTAGTACGGTCTACAATTTCCTCATTAATCATATCCTTAACCTCTTTGTAGTTATCACCTACAGTTTTGGTTACAGCAGTGATTGCTTCTGAGTTTTTTTGAATGTTAGCTGCATTGGTAGCAATTGCTGTAGTATTAGCATTTACCTGAGCAGTAAGTTCATTCTTAACCGTATTGATAGCATCCTGAATAGATAAAGCCAAATCGGATACTCTTTGATTAAGAGTAGCGATGTTTTCAGTATGTGTTGCATCTGCAGCTTTTCTATCATTAGCTTCCTTATCAATGTTAGATTGCAAGGTTGTATCGGCATCTTTACGGTCTTGGATTTCTTTAGCCAAGCTATCCTTAACTACATTCAATGCAGTATCACCGATAGAAGTCTGAGCATCTACATACTCTTTAAGTTCGGTCTTAAGAGCAGCATCGGCTTCTTTACGTTCAGCTATCTCAGTATCGATATTTCCTTGGAGAGCAGTATCTGCAGCAGTTCTGTCTTCGATTTCTTGATTTACCTTCTCTGTGATTGCTGCCAACTTCTTAGTGATAGTTGAAGCAAAATTAGGGTCATCACCTAATGCCCTAGCAATCTCTTCCAGAGTATCAAGTACTTCTGGTGCAGAACCAATAATCTTTTCAATTGCTGCCTCTACTTCTGCTTCAGTTTGATAACCGGCATCATTTGCCAATTGTGATACCAAGGTAATGTAATTAGCATGTTCCTCGATTCCATTCAGTTTGGCAAGCAAGAGATCTGTAAAGTCATTCTTAGTTAAAGAATAACCTTCTCTTTTATCTACCTTCTTGGAATTAAGGTCAGCATCTGCAGCAATACGAGCTTCCTTCTCTGCTTCAATTGCAGCAAGTACATCGGACTTATCACCATCAGTCTTTTCACTTAGGGCAGTTATCTTCTGGTCAAGGATTTGGTCCTGAGCAGTACGAGTTGCAGCTTCAGAATTAATATTAGTCTGAAGAACCTGGTCTGCAGATTCCCGAGCTTGAGCCTCTTTATCAATGTTTACCTGGAGGGTATTATCTGCATTGGTACGGTCAGCTACCTCTTTGGTAATTGAATTCTGAAGAGTTTCATCGGCAGCTTTACGATTTACTACCTCATCAGAAAGTTTACTTTCTAAGGCAGCATCACCAGTTTGACGATTAGTGATTTCTTCAGTGAGTTTCAACTGAATGTTTGCATCTGCATTTGCTCTCAATTGGGCTTCTGCAGCAATGTCTTGTTTGAGCTCTGCCTTATCATTGATATGCAATGTATTCAGTTGGTGAATACTTTCTGATAAAGCATCGTCAGCCGTTTTACGAAGCTCAGCTTCTTTATCTACCAAGTCTTTAGCATATGCCTTAGCTTCTGCCAATGAACCAGTAGTTTCATTTCTGAGGTCTGCAATGTCAGCAGTATTCTTATCGACTTTTGCTTCTACTTTATCTATCTTATTGATAAGGTTAGTAACTGCAGTGTCGATTTTATCATTAAGTAAATCCACTGCCTTAATGAAATTAGAGTTAACCTCACTAATTTGGGTACTCAGTTTCCCTTCCTCCTCCTTAGCTCGGTTAACTTCATCTGTCAGTGCATTACGTAAATCCGTTAATTTGTTGGTAATTGTAGTAGCAAAGTTGGGGTCATTTCCCAATGCTTCTGCCAATTCCTTTAATGTATCAAGTGCATCATCAGCACCATCAATCAAATCACTGATAGCTTGTCTTACCTGTTCTTCAGTTTGGAACTTAGTATCATTCTCCAACTGAGAAAGCTTAGTGATGTAGTTTGCTCTTTCTTCAATGCCCTCCAGTTTCTCTTTGAGTTTATCTGTGAAGTCATTTTTAGATAAGTCGTATCCTTCTCTCTTATCTACCTTATTGGCAATAGAAAGAACGAATGCCCAGAACTCATTAATAGTTCCGGCAAACCCAGCCTTTACGAAGTCATCGAAATAACCTTGTAAAAGTCTTTGGTCAATTTCTTCATTTGTGTAATACTTACTTACGTACATATTGTTATTATTTTAAGGATTGATTACTTGCTTACCACAGAAGAAGTCAGAATTCTTATCTCTGAATGGTTCTCCTTCTTTTCCACAGAAGGCATTCATTGGAATATCTGGATGTTCTGGGTCTGGATCTCCCCCGTCTTCAATATCACCTCTGATTATTGCATAATCTGGGAGTTGATTGATACGGAATTTTATCACCTGGCCAATACCCGGATGAGGTATTATCTTATCCCAAACTTCTCCAAAGTAATCTTGAAAGCAAGTAACAAACTTACCTCCAGTCATAGACTGGAATGTGGTAACGTCTAAATTACTTTTCTTACTTTCAATATGTACTCCAGATGTACCGTTCAAGACAATCAGGTTACTATCAAACCAAATACCGTTTCCGGTATTAATTGGTTTCCATCGTAACATTAACATCTTTGCCATATACTTTTCAATTTTATTCTACGAATTGTATTTTGGTATCTCGGTCCCTTTTTAGGATAACCATGAAGACTAATGCTTCATCCTTGGCTTGAGCAACTTGTGTATCTCCAGAAGGTTTATAAGTAATACCATTAATTACGAACCTATCTTCAGACCAGTTAAAATCCCAATAGCCTTCTGGAGTTAAATATCCCAGTTGTTCTATATATGATTTAGTAACCAGTATTGATAAATTCTCATCATCGAGTTCTCCAGTTACTGTTGCCTTATTAATAGGCCAGTTTCTGAAGGCATTGTAATAACATAATGCCTCGATTGGTATATTATAATATTTAGGGATTTCATCTTCTCCATGACTTAGGAGTTGATTTACATTCTTTGCCCAAGTTATAGTTTGCCTACCAGCATCTATATCCAAGAAATCATTTATAATCTTCTTGTATCTATCCCAAGACCGGTTCTTAACCAATCTATGAGGAGTCTTGGTCATCGTTTTCTAATTAAGGTTCTACCATTACGTTTTACTGGAGAGCTGGGGTTTGGCCCATCTATTAATCCAGGTCTTCTTCTGTCTACTACTCTTGGAACTACTACATGACTTGCTTGGTCACAGAATGGTAAGTAGATTTCCAATCGTCCAGCTAACATACAAAGGTTTTTTCTTAACTCGTCTATGATACCACCAGGTTGCATTGCTTGAGAAAATGTTTTCCATAGGGAAGATGTTGCATCGGCAAGTGTATCATAGTACTGTACTTCAGTAGGCCCAGTTGTGATTTGTTTGATTCTATCACCTCGAGCTTGTTCCGGTTTAGAAGAACCATCACCAACTTGTTCTTTGGTTGAAGTAAGTTGACTTAGGTATTCTCCTGTACTTGTTAATAAATTAAGGAGCTTAACATTGAGATAATCCCATGCTGCCAATTCCATAATTAATTGGTTTTCTAGAGCTTCATACATTAACTCATCATTATATTTATCCAGTGGGATAATATGATTTACTAGCGGTTGGATATATAACTGCCATTTAGTTATGTACATTGCTTTCTCTTCTGATGACATACCATCTGAGATTTCTGAAGGAATGTAATAATTGATTAGGTTATATATACTATCAGTTAATGTAGTTTTGGACTCGGTATTTACAATTATGGTTTTAGTTGCATTTAAGTTAAGTCCTTCGGAGTTCGTTATGTTCAACGCTACTGTATAGAATCCGGACTTTTCATAAGTATAAGTAGGTTGTTTAACATCATAAACGGACCCCTTATCATCACCAAAGTCCCAGTCAAAAATGGCCTTGGCTGGGACTTTGGTTAATACTCTAAATGAAACTTCCAGACCATTCGCAATAGCTACAAAGTCTAGATTGTCCATGGTATCTTATTTTTTAGATTCTTCGAACTCTTCCAACAGAACCTGAATCAAAGTTTCAACTGTATCACCTTTGTCGGCAACAATTTCGTGACGAGCAGCGATAAGGGTTGCTTCTTCGAGAGTATAGGCTTTGGCAATCTTTTTGATTTCCATACCTTTTTCGAACTGAGCATTCAGTTTCTTTTCCAACTTATCGATGTCATCATTGGAGTATTTGTCGACAGCTTTCTTATCAAGAACCAAACGCAGGTGACCTGAATTCAAAGCCATCTGAATCTTTTTAGTTCTGTACTGTCGAGCACTCAATTCTTTTTCTTCTCCTCTACAAATTGTAATACCTGTAGATTGGTCATGGAAGCTGTAAGCTTTAGCACCTACAGTTACTTTATATTTATCCATAATTTTACTAAGTTTTTAGATGTTTAAAATTAGGGGTAGGTCCTCGCAAAACCTACCCCATCAAGAAATGGAATTATTTGTAAAATAAACCAGGTGTATTATTACTCAAGGTTAACCAAGAGATACGGGTCAATGTTCATAAATTCGGGGAATCCAAATTCTGAGAACTTCTTCTCTGCAGACAGAATCAATGCAGCATCCTGGTACATCTTAGAGAAGCCTGTAGTCAGAGTAGCATAGATTGCCTGAGTCTGATTTGATACGATTCTTTCTGATTCAAGCATCAACTGTTTTGCAGTCAGTTTAATCAAAGCAGCAGTTGTATCAATCAACAGCAAACCTTGGTCAGGTGTTCCCGGGTGAATATAGAAGTTAGCATTCTTAGGTACCGGAGACTTCACGTTCAGTGTAGCTTCAGTTGTACCAGAATGACGTTCTTTGAATTCTGGCAAGTTCAGCATTTCGATTGCCTGGTCTTCACCACCAATCATAGTAGTAAAGTTACGTCCCATACGAGCAGCTCTTACCCAGATATGTAGCAAGTCTTTGTAAGTGATACCATTCGTAGTTTCATATACACCGATAACCGGAGCAGATTCTGAACCATCAGGTTTGTTACCGTTGATAACAACATCCATTGCCAGAGTATCCATTGCATAACCAAGCTGAACACCGAAGTCACGAAGGTAGATTGCCAATACATCCAGAGATACGTAGTTACGAACTTCATCAGTAAGTTTGAATCCCTTACCAATTTTGAAGAGACTTACTGATTTCTGTCCAAAGCTTACATCTCCCAATGGGATAGTTTCTGCTTCGTTAACCTTTGCAGGTGCAGCATCGGACATATTAATCATCGGCATGATTGCGCTAAGACCACTGATTGACTGGTCAGATGCAATAATCTCCGGATAGAACGGAGCTTGACGCATACCAAGAGTGATAGCAGAACGAATGATTTCCGGAACAATCCAACGAACATCTTGCTGAGGCATCGTGAAGATGTTTTCCATTGTGTCGATTTTCGGATTGATATCCAACTTCTCGAACAATTCATCTTGGGTAATACCCCATTTACCAGTGGTAAGTTCACCTAATGTGATGTCCACAGGTTTTTTGTTCTGTGAACCTTGACGGTAAGCATCCAACTGCTGTACCATTTGAGGAAGTTCTTTTGCGAAGTCTTCTCTCTTCAATTTTGAAATATCAACTTTTTCCATGTTTCTTCTTCTCTTATTTAATAAGTACTTGAATTACCTCGTTTGCCTCATCTGCAGGTGTGATGGCAATGAAAGGTGTAGCATCTGTTGACTGGTTTGCTTTTACAAATCGGCCGTTCAGTAAGTCACCAGAGGGAACTACATATCCTGCTTTTAAGTCAGCAGCATTAGATACCCAGTTACAAATCATGTAACCTTCCACAGCAACAGTTACCTCTACTGGGAATTTGTTCTGTGCCTGGTAAGCAGGATTTACATTGTCGGTTACTGCCACTCCGATATATACCTGAGTAGATTCAGTGTAAGGTTCAATTAAACCGTCTTCTCCAAGAGCTACCGGCATACCTTGCAAAATTGTTTCACCATCTTTTACACAGAAAGCTTGGTGCAATTTGTGTGATTCACTTTTGTAAATCACCGCTCTTGGGGTCTTTTCCCCAAACAGCGTCATTGGCTGGTCTTTATTTACGATTTTAGTCATAACAGTGATATTTATCGATTATTACTTGAATTTCTTCTTATACAAGTCTTCGAGGGTTTCCGAAGTAGACTTGGCTTCTGCATTCGAAGTAGTTGCAGGTTTCTGAGTTCCAGTCTTTTCATCAGTCTCTGCAACAGAAGAAGCACGGCTTACATCATGAGAACCACAGCTTGCACATACCATTGGGAATTTTTCTTCCAGACGACTCTGATAATCCTTAGTTAAGGAGATGAGAGTAACGATGCCAGTAGTTTCGGCATTCAACATTGTAACAATAGTTTCATCGGCTTTATCACCCATCAACTTCTTGTAAGTAGTAACAGCATTTTCACGGAGAGAAGCAATGTGATTCTTTCCTACAGTTGCCATTTCCTTCAAGTTTGCAACTTCTGCATTCAGGTTGGTAATCTGTTCTGTAAGAGAAGATTTCTCTGTAGTAAGATTATCTACCGTTGTCTGAAGACTGTTTTTGGATGATACCAAGCTTTGAATACAAGAAATAACTTCTTCCTGAGTCATTTCTTTGCCCTCTGCCAGAGATAACATATTATCTCCGAAAAGCTTTTCTAAAAATTCTTGCAATTCTTTGTTCATATTTTCTTTATTAGGATTATGATTTTCTTGGGTACCATTATCATTAAAAGAATCTGGAGTATTGTCCTTTTCTTGGAATGAGTTGAAGTCCGTTTTGTAGTCAGTAAAGAAGTACTGTTTGGACTTGTCATCCCGATATTCCTCATAAGAAGACCAGGTTCTTTTTGCAAAGGTTGGATTAATGATTTTACCATCTTCACCAATCTTTTGAGCAAATGAATCAGCTCCATGAGATACCAGGGATGTTTCCATATATCGAACTACCTCAGTAACTATTCTACGAACCATTTCACCCTTAGAGTCATAAGTACCAAGCTTTTGGTAGAATTCACCATCTTCCATTCCTGGATGTGATTTATCCCACTTAAACTGTACTGTTACTGAGTTACTGTGAATTGAAGGAGGTTCCATAAGAATACCTCTAGCAATTCTTGGGTTAGCTTTACCATCAATCTTCAGAATACCATTGATACCTGCAGGTATAGTAAAACTTCCATCCTTATAAGACTCCTGCCACATTACTTGAGATACAGCTCCAATGGCATTACCAATATTGGTTTCATGGTCGCAATTTACTGTTTGTCCAAGTAACATTCTCATAGAAGCCTTAAGTACTCCATTCTGACCAAAGTCAGTAGGATTCCAGTTCTTAGATACAATCGTTTCAGAAAGTAATCTGAACATAGGTTCAATGAACTCTTCATCCTTTGGAGTAAGTTCTGATTTATCAAGGTTTGGATAATAGGTATTATAATCTATATCTCCTCCCCAAAATCCAAATTGAGCAATGGTATCCGGTGTCGGAGTCTTCCATTTGTAATAATTCTCTGAGAAAGCCTGGGCTCCAACTGATTCTGGGATATACCCAGCCATAATGGTATGACCCTGGCCAATCACCATTGAATCAAGATGCTCTTTGTTTCTTTTAGTAAATTTACTCATCTTGCTTTTGTATTTTGGTCTCCACGAGATGGAGCCGGATTAGTTTTATCTCTTGACCTACGAGCAGATTGATTTTTATCATCTTGCCTTTGCTTCTTCTTAGTTCCTTCTTGAGGGTCTGAGTTACCGCCTTTAGCAAATTGGTCCTCAAGTGAAACTCTTGGTTCATTCTCATCAGGAGAATCATAACCCATTGCCCAAGCATATTGGTCTTGGCTAATGATACCAGCCTTATATAATAAATCCAGGTTTTGGATTTTATACTGAAGACCTTGTTGAACCTTAACTTCATCAGAGATAGTTGAAGTTCCCCATGATATCTTTATTCCCTTATTATCAAAGCCTGCCAGACGCAGTTCTAGAGAATAAAGAAAATCCAATACATAAGTTACAAGCATTTGGATATTTTTTAACTGGCTGATTAATTTAGACAGCATTATACCCGTTGCTCCCTCTCCCGTTGTTGAACTAACTCCAATAAGGTTTCCATTAACTCCCAAACCATTTGCAACTGATTGCTGATTCATGTTCCAGGGTTTCTCAATATTACCAAGCTCCTTGGTAGTTGAATTGAGTTTAAACTCATGGTCATCAATATAACCCGTTACTATTCCGTCCTTCATGCCATTACGAAGATTTCTTTTCAAATCCTTTAGTGTACGTTCAAGACGATTCTGGTAAGCTTGTAAGCTTTCATTAGGATTCTGGTCTGGTTTAGTCATCTTAGCTTCCAAGAATCCTACCATACCAACCATCTCCATTATGTGTTTGAAGTTAACCTTCATATCATGTTGACCTTTTAATGAATCCAATGCTGCCATAAAAGGAGGAATCCCATAAGGTTCATCGGTATCATTAAACATACCAGCATACACATAAGTTTCTGGGTTTAGTTTGATATAATCTTGGTGCTTTACGAAGTAATTCTTATTCCTCTGGTAAGGAGAATATACTCCATTGTTCTCTCTTTTGAAAACAATGTTCTCGGGTCTAAGGAATAAGACTGTATCCAAACCATCCAACATATCATTAGGAACTCCTTCAACGGATATAGCTCCACTAACAAGGCATTGTACAATCATCTTATTAACTAGACCATCTATACCAGCAGTATACCTAGACCATTTCTTAGTAGCTTCAGTAAGATGTTTTCTCATCTTATCTGCTTCAGCATCTGAGTTGTTTGGGAATGTTACCGTATGACCAGTATTTGCCAACTTAAACATATCCTGCAAAGCAATGCCCATATCCGGATTTACCTTATATAAATCACGAATCAAAGGGATTACTTCAACACGAAAAGAAGGGTCTACCATTACGGTCATCCCTTTCAGAGTACTGAGTAAAGAGTTATCTTCATCCACTGATACTCTACCAGGAGATATAGCAGCAGCTTTTGGCTTGCTTGGCTCCTTGTTTGATTCAGGAGGTGGGTCTTTCTTTCTACCCCAACTCCAATTAAAATTGAGCTTTTTCATTTCGGTTGTACTATTACGTTAGTTTTTCCTTTTCTTATGTGATTACAGATTGCTTTACCGAATATAGAGTCATCTGCATATACATCCCCTTCTAGGTCTACATCTACTGTAGAATTATTAGCTCTATGCTTACCCATTGCAACTGGCCTACCTAAACCATCATATATGAAGGTATATGCTTCTTGAACAAAGAAAGGGTCTTTAACAGTGATATTATCTTCTCGAATATCCTGTTCAAGTCCCTCTACAATAACAGAACGGTTCTTTTGTGTAGTTAACCATCCTGGAGATTTATCTACCTCAGGTCTAGATTTACCTTTCTTCTTAAGCATTTTCTGATAGTAATACAGTTTAGGATAGCCTTCAGTTTGAAGAGCAGAAGTTACTGCCAATCCAACATCATTAGATTCTGGAGCAATAGTGGCAAAGTTAAACAAATGCCCGGTATCTCCAAGTAACCTTGCATACTTATCTACTGAAAGTCTACCTTTGAATACTGCTTGTTCTTCTCCTTGTTTATCCATGCAAGTAAATGCAGAGTAGTCAGAAGACCTACCAGTTGAAACGTCAGCACCAATGAAATATTCCTTATCTGGTGTTGGTTCTAAGAATTGCCGATATTGACCATTGAATCTTTTCTTAATAACTGGATAATCACTAAGACAGTCTTCGATAGCTTTAATATCAGCTAAGTCGAAGACCGTATTTCCAGATGATAAGAAGTCACCATCGATTTCTTGTGCAGTTCTTTTAGTTCCCAAAGCAGAAGACATTTCATTATACCAATTAATGTCTCGTTCTGGGTGCATTTGCCAATACAATCGAAGTGGGTTAAATGGATTCCCACCTGCAATAGCATCAACCCAAGTAGAGTGATAAAAGTTACCAACTCCATAGGGAGTGGAATTGATGATAGCAGCTCCACCAGTGGAAAGAGTAGGAAAAGCGGCTGCCCAGATTTGGGCTGCCCATCTAACTACTGCTGCTTCATCAATTACCAATAAGGATAGAGATTCCGAACGACCAGCTTCAGAAGACGTTGGGATAGATTCTATGAATGAGCCATTATCGAACTCTATCATTGATGCAGAACCATATTCTCCCGAACGACCATTTATAATCGGTGTCTGTAAATACCATGGCAGGTTTTTGTACATGAACTTAATCTTCTTAAGTACCTTCTTTGCTGTTGTGTCCTTGATTGAGATAATGTTAATCTTCTTGTTAGGATGATACATTGCCAACCATAGGCAGTACATAGATATAAGCTCCGTAATACCTGCCTGCCTGAACTTAAGCAGAATATTGAAACGTTCTTTTACGAAGTTATACAGAACCGATTTTTGATACGGGTAAAGTTCAAATCTTACCTTTCCCCTCATAGGGTGTATCACATAAGTGAAAAGGCTAAAGTAAAAAACATCATTACTAACTTTAGCAAGTGTTGCTAGTTCTTCCCTTGTAAGAGCAGATGTGTTAGTTTCTATGTTAATCTTCTTTGCCATAATCAAAAGTTATATGTTACTGAAAACTCTAAGTCAGCTTTTATTCCCGAAAAGAACTTCGGATAATGAAAAGCATTTATACCAAGTTTATAATTGAAATTAGTAGTCTTGATTGAAAGGCCTGTCCCTATGTCTAACATTTGATTAAAGACCCTATATTTACCATAAACGTATGGACTTAGAGTTAGTTTTCTAATTCTTTTTTGAGTTAATTGACCTTCATACCAATTGTACTTATACTTACCTAAGTCCATGTTAAACATTCTCGTTGAATAGGAGTTTGTTTCCTTGTTGAATAAACTTAGGTTCAATTGGTTTTTATCCAAGGTAAATTGGACCAGAGAATCTTCTCTACTAATTCTATTCGAAGTAACCGCTGTTGAATCAGAAGCTTGGGGTTTAGTCGAATTGCTACTGTTTCGATAGAAGTCGTAGAGAAGAATTCTCTGGGGCTGAACCAATTGTGTATATGGTGATTGGGGCTTGAAGTTCTCTTTCAGTTTGATTGTATCAGGAATGCCAATGACCGATGAATCAGGAAGTTGTCTGATATATGAATTCAGTTTGTAATTCCTGAAGCAAAGGTAAATAGTAAATCCTAGAAGTAGAAGGAATGCAAAATTCTTGATGCTATTTCGGTTCATGACGAATAAAGGTTTTAAGCTTACTCCTCAACCAAAATCGTTCTACTCTAGAAAGTTTAGACTTAACTAACATAAACTTCAGTTGAAAAGAAGTATGGGTTTCTACAATTTCAAAACGTATACCAGGAATATTCTTAAACACTAATCGGAAAAGTTTTAAGATTCCTATCAAGTTAAGCTCAGTAACTTTGAGCTTGTAATTTATCAATCTCATAATCACAAAATTTTTAGGTTTCAAATCGAAATAGTCGTACGATTAATATTACTAACTATCGGTAATCGCTTTGCGATTACCTTTTATCGAACGTAGTGAGATAAATTTCCTATATCCTAAAACATATATCCAATATCTACTACAAACAATAGCTATATACGCATATAAAAATATAGATATATATACGTAGTATATTATATATCTATATTTTTCAAAGGGCGGTTTGGACTAATATATACTTTAGTATATATTAACATTGAAGTATACCTAGACCCTTTTGATACATCGTCTAAACCAAATCCCAACTTCATATACAGAACCTTTGGCAATTGTATACCTTGCTTTGTTTAACCAATAAAGGTAATTCTCTTGGTCAATGTAAATCTTAAACTGTTTAGGAAATCCCATGATTGCCTTGAAATCGTTAATCCCAAGAGGGTATCCATCAGGTCTAAATTGCCTATCTGCAGGTCTTAAAGTTAGAGGTGGTTTATCTAACTCCAATCGATACACTCCCGGGAGTGTACTCATCTTAGCAGTCTTAATGGGCCATTTCTTCTCTTGCTTGAAAGCACTATTCCATAATACTTGAATCTTCTCAACGGTCAGATTCTTCTTTTCCGGAAGCTTTCGATAGTCATACATTGCAAGGGTCTTTTCTATCGGAATGTTATAATTACTCCCGTAAGGAGATACAAAGAGCAAGTCTCTAGTAAGTTTTGGAGTTTTTACTTGGAATACTTCATTAAAAGCATTCAAGTATTTCTTACCGGTTTTCTTATGCACTCCAATAACGATTAAACGTTTCCTTGATACTTGAGAGTTCCCATAGTCAGAAACTGACCTTTCATGAAAAATAAGTTTATAGTCCTTAAAGGTTAAATTAAAGAACTCATAAGGAAGCAAAGATAGCAAACGAGGAAGATTTTCAATAAGAAAAATCTTAGGCTTATATTCTAATATTGCAGCAGTTACTAGATTTAAACTCCTGTTATCCTTAGGGTTACCCAATTCCTTTACTTTAGATAACCTCATTACTGAAGCTATCCCGCAATCTGGGGAAGCAACCACAATATCTACTTTCTCATCAAATTCTTGTAAACAAAATCCCTTATAAAAGGGTATATCCCCAAAGTTTAACTTCCATTGACTCTCGCAACTAGTATGAAATACTCCTCTTGGTTCAATATTGGCTAGTATTTTATATTTCTTACTATGTAAAAATGGAAATAATAACGCCCCTTGGGCAGCTGAAACACCTAATATATTCATATATGAAAAATTTAGTTCAATGTAATGTACCCGGTTTTTGTAACTTATATGTTACTAAAGAAGGTAAAGCTTTTAAAATCCAATCTAATAATACTCTAAAAGAGCTTAAAGTAGGTTATAGAACTAACTCAAAAAGAAAGGGAACCTATATTAAGCCCACCGTTAGTGTTAGAGTTAGAAGTAGAAAACGTAACTCCAGACAAACTCTGGCAAGATTAGTGGCTTTAGCTTGGGTTCCCAATCCAGATAATAAAAATTGTGTATGTCATAAAGACAATAACCCTTGTAACAATCATTATAAAAATCTATATTGGGGTACAGTTTCTGAAAATAATGCACAAAAACAAACTGATGGCCGAGCTAGAGTTTACTCTGATAGATTAAGGCTTAGAGTATATAGATATAAGTTGAGACATCCCAATACTACCTCAAGATACTTAGCCCAAAAATTTAAAATAAGTAAGACTAAAGCTCGGTCAATTGTAACGGGAAAAGATTATGTAATTAAAAAGACCTATTTCTTGTAGCTTCTAAGTTTTACATACTTAACCCAGGAATAATGTTTACGTTTCCTGATATATTCCAGGTCGTGGTCATTATTATGGGCTTCCTCTTCGAAGCTTACATCATGGTATCTTTCGCTTTGTTTGTTCCACTTAGCAAAGAACCTGATGATTAGGTACTCGATTGCATACCATAAGTAGTAGAATATCCACAACATCTCTTGCATTTGTTTGAGATGAATGTGCTCATGATTGTAATCATAGGTATCAAACTTAGCACCTTTTCTCACAAAGACAATTCCGAATAGGTTCATTGCCTTGTATCCCTTGAAAGGGATGAATTTGTTGTAGATTACCTTCATTATATCTTGTTTTTAAAGTTTTCGTAAGCGTTTTTTAACTTCTGGTCATAGGCATTTTCAGCATAACCAGGACCATTATACTTCCGAGCAAAGCCTGCCCAGTCATGTTCCTTCAGATTTTTCAAGCAACTAGTGTTATTCATGTAATAATACATGAGTTTTAGCTGACTTGCATGAGATTCTTGCATCTTTTTCACGAAATCAAAGACATTTTTACACCCACAATAGGCAAAATTGAAGCCCATAATCTGAAACATTCCCCAAGAAGCTGACTTTAGAGCACATTCTTCATCAATTTTCTTGGCAATTTCGAGTCTTTTGTACTCATGAGCTCCACCAAGATACTTAGATTTGTCCCATTTCGGGAAACAAATGGTAGGATAACTCTTTTGAGCAGCAACTGCCTTGTCTAAACCGAATTTGTTCTTGATTTCCTTGTACATAATGTGACCTTCGAATAGAATTTGAGGTCTACCATCTACTAAAAATCCATCTCTGCCTGCTGCTTCTACCAGTTGTACTGCTTTAAGCAAGGCTGGTTCTAGTCCCAAATCATTGGCTAGAGCCACAATCATTTCATTAGTTAACTTATCCATAACGTTATATTTTAAAGTTCATTAAAGATTAGAAAGTATTGCTGAATACCATACTTAGGAGGGTTCTTTAGGTTCTATTATCCTATATAATTTAATAATGTAGAAATATGGAAACTGAAAAATGTCACCTATGCAATGAACCTATCGACTTGCATCAGTACGAATTATCTAGGGCAATCCCTAAAATAATGGAAGCCAAACAACTTTGCTTTCATTGTGCTTTTTGGCATAACATTAAGGAAGAAGATGATAAGGTAAGAAAGGATTTTTCGATGGAAATCCTCCCATTAATCACTCCGGATTATCGTCATTACACTATCCATCTTAATTCCTTATGGATAGAAGTTGGTACTTTCAGAAGAGAACGTATTAAAACTTCAGAAAATTACATTGCTATGCTCACCGGAGATAATTCCATGATTATTAACTCATATAACAATTGGGGATTCCAGGGCATAATTCCAGAACACTCTAGAGGACTTTTTACTCCAAATGGAATAATCCTTACTCCTGTAGAACTTATGGAACTCTTAAGTCGCAAATCCTTTACCTCAGAGGATTTAAAATTTATGATTCAAAATTATACAGATAATAAATAATTTCGTATATTTGCATAAACTAATTAATAAAGATATGAAAAAGAACAAAGAAACCAAAAAGCTAAAGGAGGGTGAAGAAGTAATTTTCTCTGATGGCAAAACCTTAATGGAGAAAGTAAAGGTAGAATCTATCGACAAGAAAGGTGGGTTTGCAATCCTGAGTAACAAAGTAAAGGTATCAAGAACACTTGGACCAGATGGGAATTATACCAGATTAGATGGTAAGCAAAGTGTTATCCTACCTCTATCGGATAAATCAGAATTGGATTACCAGGCATTCAAATCCTACTTCTCAATCAAGAGAAACCTTGAACTAATCGAATCCAAGATTAAGGATATGAAGGACAAAGACTTCAGTGAACTAATCGTAGAGTTAGATAAGAAGATATCCAAAATCGTAAATAAATACTTCGAACAATGATGTGGATTATCTTGGGTATAATATATGCTATCTGTATTATACCTGCCTGGTTTATGACCAGAGTGATATGCTCAATGCACCGATTAACTAGACCGGGATTCCTATTCCTAACTATCTGGTTAATTATGCCCCTATTTCCGATATACTTTATAATAACTTATATAGAAAAGAAACATGAACAGAGAGATTAAGACTAAGAAGGTTGGTAGGCAAAAGAAGCTTACCAATCCTTGCCCAGTAATCAAGGGAGAGACAGAAGTAATGGTGGGAAGCCCAAGATGTATTACCTGCCAATGGTTTGAAAGAAAATTAGAGAAGAATGGAAGAGCCTACGTTCACTGCAATCGATTATAATTCCAAAGAGAATAAGGTAATCGAAGAAAGGATAAGAAATTATTACTTACCAGTAAAGAATGTCCTTGAGACAGTTCGGGATAGAAGGATTAATATACCAAATTCTCCAAGAGGATTATGTGTTGACCTGATAGAGGTGAGTAGAACCATTAATATAGAGTTCAATCTTTCTAATGATGGTACATACTTATGGCAAGAAGTAATTAAACCCTGGTTTACTCCACAAAGGTTTAACCTTACCCATGTATACTTTGGTTATTCCCATCACATAATCGAAAGTATTAAGGATGATACTCTTGATGTAAATGGCAGAATATATTTTAGGGTACCTATGAAAAGGTTAAAGGGATACAAATACCTGTTCCATACAGCATTTTGGTTTCCAGTATCTAAAGAATATAATGCTGAACGTATTAAAATACTAGAGTGTGCCCTGGAAGATTTAGAGAGAATTAAAAGAGAGGGAGAACCAAAGCTCCCTCCTATTACCGAAGATGAACCTATAATTTATTAGAGTATGGAAGATATAGATTTAGCAAAGTTTACCCAAGAGGAAGAGGCAATCCTTAGACTTACTGAGGAAATTTGGAATAGATTTTTAGAATTACCTATCAACCATCCAATGGAAAAGGATGAGATGGCAATTAAGATACATGATATCCAAAGGATGATTATATCTAGGCCTGGATTTAGGTTGAATCAAGAAATGTTTAATCAGTATGGTAAAGGTTAAAGTGATAAGGGATGATGACCATAAGAGAATCCTAAGATGTTCTGAAGGTAATAGGGTTTGGTATCGGTTATGGATTAATCCTGAGGATATGATGAGAATAGAACCATTATTGGAGGGAGGGGATAGAATTTGGATGGAAGAACTTGAGATGTATTATACTTTCTTCTATGAGATAAGGAATGGTAGGAGGGTCTTAGGGAAGGATAGGGTTAAGAAGATATTGGATACCATTTTATAGGGATTGAGATGCCAGGGATGTTAGGTCTCTGGCTTCTTTGTGTGTTGTGTGGTTTGTGGGATAATCGAGGTACCCCTTAATACGAGGGGCTCAAAAGTTGTGGTACTAAAAACGGGGTACGGTTACGTTAAAATTAACATTCAAAAATAAAAAGTAAGGGACAAACATTTATTTTGCTTTCCCTTACTTTTTATTTAGTTTATAAGTTCTTTAAAAAATCTTTTATATCTTTGATAATCTGAATTAATACCCAAATTACACCAACAAATAAAAATACATTTAATAACATATCATTTAATTACTTGAAATTTTTGACTATTTGTAAACCTTTTGTTAGAACTTCTTTTTTTGTGTCCTTTGTATTTTCGCTTGCAATACTTGCAAATGAAAAATCATTCACTTTGTAGACTTGCTTATAAAATTCTGTAAATGCAGAAACAAGTGTTTTTAATTCATTTTGTTTCTTTTCTTCTTTTGCTTTGCAAATCGAATCAAGCAAAGAAAAAGTTGTATTTCTTAATTTTTTTCGATACGCTTTCTTTTGCTTTTCGTTCAACTCTGTAAAAAGACTTTCAACGTAAATTTCGGTCTTTTTCCCTAAAGAAGTTTTTAAAAGTCCGTTAGTTTTTTCATTTAGACTTTTAAAAATACTATCAACTGATAATTTAATAGTGCTATTTGCTTTTGCTTGTGCTTTTGCTTTATTTGCACTAACTTTGTTTACTTTGTTGTTAGCAATTTCTTTTTCTACTACTACATTTTTTAATTCTTCCATAATAAAATTACATTTAGTTTTTAAGTTTATTTTATTATATCCTTTTCTCTATAAAACTAAATGATTTATAAGAAAAAGAGAAAAGGAATAAATTAATTTTATATTGTTTCAATATGTCAAATATCGCTTTTTGATTACATTACAAAGATACAATTTATATTTTAATTAGCAAAATTTTCAGAGAATTTTCTTTTTAAAAATTGTTAATCAAAATTTTAAATATCTCTTTGCTTTTTCAACAATACAAAGATAAAAAATATATTTTAATCTGCAAAACATTTATAGAAAAATTTTCGAGAAATATTTTAAAAATAATTTTTAATAATTTCGTATGAAAAATTTGCAAGTAGGTTTTAGGGGTTTGAAAGGTGGGCATTGTTGTGGGCATTAGATATAGGTATATTGATGGATATAAGGTAGGATATAGAAGGGGTTGGTATAGGTACCACTTTAGAAATTTGGAGGCTCCATACAGTCCGGTAGTTATTATCTGTATATTATCATACATAAAGGCCATTAGGTGACTAGCAGGCTTTTATACCAATGCCATAGGCCATCCATGGAGTCTATAGAGTACTATGGCCTATGAGTCTGTAGTTAGGCCTATAGTAAGCCTTAGCAAGTCCCATGATGGCCTACATAGAAAGGCTTAAGAAAAAGCCCAGTACCTTAGATAGGCATGGGCTTAAGGTGTACCTAAGTTAGCGATTAGGCTTCTGCAATAATGGTAATGTATAATGAACCCAGATAAGCGGTATAGGCAGGCTTAGGTTGAGAACCATCATCGAATAGTAAAGGACATTCTGCAAGTATAGAGTTTATTTGGGCTCCTGTAAGAGTTCTATTAGAAAGTTCATAATAGAAATTATGTACTATACGACCGGGAGCTAGTTCTGAGCAATTATATGCCTTGAAGGTAAATTCTGGGATGTGTAGATACCCTTCGTCTATTAGGAATGAAAGATACTCAAGAACTCCTTTCTCATCTACCCGAGAATCAATGTTTAGGATTGCCTGGTTTTTAGTGAACCAAGTTTTAACCAAGTTGGGTTTAATACTACGCATAGGATATAGGATTTAAAAATTAATATTCTTGTTTATTATCACATTGCAAATATAAGAATAATAAATAATATAGCAAAATCCTAATCAATTTTTATAAATCCTACTGAGGCCCTTAATGGATAATGTCTTAAGGCTACTTAACTTATTAGTAATCAACTAGTTACATAATTCATATCTCTTCTAGCCATTCTTAGTAATAATACATCTAAATATAAAGGCCATTAATAACATACTTACTAGTTTTAGGTACCCCAAATGGCCTAAATCCTATTGCCAAATTACCCCTAATCTTAATAAATTTGAAGGCCATGAATGGTATATTTTAATGCCTAATCCCCAAATCCTATTGCCTAATCCTAACCAATATCTATATAATATATACTAATATAAAGGGCCATTAGGGGTCTAGGATTAAGGGGATTTAGGTACCCAAATGGGCCTTAGTTGTGGGCCTTTTAGGCAATGGGTCATAATGACCAAAGGCTATGAGACATATGTGTTAGATAGCTATAGAGTAGTGTGGTGTTGTATAGTGATAGGGGGGCTAGGCCTAGAAGTTTGCCTTAATCCCAACACCCCCGGAAGGCCTTCAATATTGTATTAGTTATATATATATATTGATTATATGATATTAGGATTAAGATGTATCTTAGGTATGTATGTAACATAGTTAGGCCCAGTATGATTTTATTTATTGTTCATACTGGGCTTTAGTATTTATTTTGATATTTGTTTGGGATTAGGTGTATCTTAGGATTACAGTTTCTAATAAGATTAGTAGGATTATCTGTAGGCCTTGTAGGATTATGTATATGTGTTTTTGTTTGTTGGTGGGGTACTTTATTTGATGGTATATCTTATCCCTGTAGGTTAATGATAACCAGGTATATAGGATTACTGGGATTAGTAGTAGGGTTTTCATTTCCTTTTCTGTTTTAATTTGTTTTGGGTACGTAGGTGCTTGTTGAAGGTTGCACCTGAGTCTGTGTAGTAATTGGGGTTTGGTTTACCTGGAGTAGGAAAGTGTTCATTCCATTTATCCTGGTGAGGTATGTATACTTGGTTCTTGGATTTCTTTTTCATAGGTCTAATATTGCGGTTTTGAATCCTATTGATGTTAGTTCTTGGGTTTGGATATGTACGATTTCGAAGTAATCCTTGATACCTTGTAGAGAATAGAATTGTAGTACTCCTCCGTCTCCATATTCAGCATTTACCTGGTTTATGATTTCTTGATAAGCCTTGTCTTGGTTATCTTCAAGTGAATGGTAGATGTCTTGGACTTGGCCATCTTCTACGATTACTAAGGTTGTGATTTTTAGTTTCATTTTCCGTAATGTTTTAGTTCTTGGTTATACTCTGGGTATTTTTTCTCGTAGTAGTCATAGAGATATTGGTATTCGTCATCTCCTGACCAGCAATCAAGGAAGTAATCATATTGGTCCTCGGTTGCCTGTGATGGATGTATGTGCAATGTATACTTGCAGTAGTGTTCCCATACCGTTTTAGGTTGGAATTTATTGGTAGGAAAAGCCATGACTACTAGAGCCATGGCAATTGATGTTAGGATTATAAGTTTGGTTCTCATTTGATAAGGGATTTGAAAAAGTTGATAGTATTTTCAGTGAAAGTGTAAAGAGTTTCTGGTTTTTCGAGAAAGTTAAGGTAATATTCGATTTCCTCGGCATGTTCTTCCTCGTTGAAATTATCCTTGTAGTATTGGAATTTTTCCATGATAAGTGGTTTGTATTTTTCCTGTTCAAGGATAAGAGTTGCACCGTAGAGTACCATGTCTACTTCGTCTACGTTATAATCGAAGTATTGGTCATCGCAGCCTCTGAGCAAATCCATTTGATTGAGGATTTCCATTAGGTCAAGTTCCAGGGATTCCTTATCGGCATAGGTATATACCCAGAGCATTTCGAGTGAATAATCCGATATCTCCTCGTAATGTGGGTCATCCTCGGCAATTTCGAAGTCATATGTATTTTGAGCATGTGACATAGGCATTTGACCTTGGATAGAGATAATATGATAGGGATTTTGTGCAATGATTGATGCAAGAACTGAGGTTGAATTTAATGTTGTCATGATGTTATAAGTTTTATTGGTTAATGTTAATTGTTAGCGATTTGATTGTTGAATGTTGTTTGGTCATCGGCATCAGGCCAACCCATGGATTCCTCCATATATTCGGTAGTATAATCGATAATGGTTGCAGCATCGTCTTTGTTAATTGTAGCAACCTCGGCTTCGATTTCCCGTTGGATTTGGTCGTAGTGATAAGCAAATGACCTCCGTATGCGTGCAGCAATTCCGGGGTATTTTTTAAATAATTCGATTAATTTACTTTCTTCATTCATAACGTCTATTTTTAAATGTTTATGCAAATATAAGAATAATATTTTAAATATGCAATAACCCCGATTACTTACTGGAGCCTTATAAGGTCAACTATTTCGATGGAAGAGTATGGCATACCTATAAGTTCTGAGATTATCCTTTTAGTATGATATACATGAAGATGGTTGGGGTTTAGTTTTACCCTTGGGAATATTAAGTATGGCCTTAGTTCCTCAGTTCTATAGGTTATGATTAATTCTTCGCAGAACTTTTCGTTTTGGCAATCAAAGGATACTAAAAATTTGGACTGTTCTAGCATATTATTAATATTAAGCAATGAGTATTCTCATAAGTTAAAGGTTCTTCGCTAGTAGGATGGGAGGATGCACCCATTATTAGGATAATTCCTCCCATGACTAAGATAAGTATAATATTAGGCTTCATGTAATTCCCAATAGGTCATCCATAGGTCTTCTACTAAGTCTTCGACTGTATCCTCCCAGGAATCGTATCCATCGAGGTTGTATTCGGCAATGAAGGTAAAGAATGTATCTCCAAATAATAATCGTAAGACTTTGTCTGTTAGGGTTTCGTCTTCGTCATATAGTTTGTTCTCTTCCTCATTGGAAAGTTCTGTATCTCCATTTAGGATAACCGAGATTTGTTGCAGTCTGAGTAAATACCCATTAAGAGTATCAAGGTCCTCTTTAGACCTTGTCTCTTGGAATTTAAGATAAGTCTTTGATGGTGTCATAGTTAGTCCTCCTCTGATTTAATTTGTTGATTCAAGGGTATGTATGGTTCAGCAGGTAATTCTTCAGCAAGTACTGATATGAATCCTTCCGGGTATAAGGTATATAAGATTCGATATCCATAATCTGAATGTGGCAAGAATACATCCATGATGTTTTTGAGTAATGGGTATAGCTTCCATTGGTTATCCTCTAGGAATCGTTTCCATTCATCCATTTCGCTAGCATCATAGTTAGCAGTTAATTGAATGTGATAACGTTGTGTTTCCGTATCGATTGGGATAAATAGGTTGGTGACTACCTCAATTTCGTTTGAAGGCTTTTTGTATTGAGTAATTGGATACCAGATACCTTCGTTTTTCCATTGATTGAGTTGGAATATTGTCATCCCAGCTTCAAGTAAGTTGGTGAGTTTGTAAAGATTAACCATGTTGTTGTCTATTTTAAAATGAATAAATATATTTTTATTTCTCACTACAAAGATAAGAATAATAAATAATATATGCAAATATAACTGAGGTAGAGGCAGGCTCTTAGTTAGGTTAGAGTCCTGCCTCTGGGATAGATATGAAAACAACTGGTTAATCGTCGTTAAGAGAACCCTCATTTAGAGTTTCATTAAGTACCTCATTAAGTAGTTCTGCACGTTGTTCTTTTGATAGGCCATCCAGTGTTCCTTTGATTCTCTCTTTTAATGCCTTTTTAAGAGTATTTTGGTACTGATTGATAAAAGTAATTGAAGAGATTGGTACTGGAATAAGTACTCTCATTTGTGTAGTATGATTACATCTGTCAAGTAATTCTGATAACTCTTTACGGTTATCCAAAGAATGTTGAATAACCATGGCAATTACATCTGGTTGTTGAACATCTGTACATCCAGAAGCATAGCGTACAATTCTATCAAAGGTTGACTCGGTAATGTCAAATGGCATCCCATTTAAGAATGGTTCCTTAAAGTCGGGGTCCATGGTTTCTGTTTCTAATATAGCTCTAAGTTTCATTCTACTACTTCTCCTATGTTGTTAGCAAGTAAATAATCGTAGTACAGGTGTACGTTAGTATCTCCATAAGTCCTAATGTAGGATTCAGCATCCTCTGGGTCTGCTGAGACCCAGGGATATTCTTGTATCTGTGCCCTATGTAATTGTAAGGCCAGAGATTTTAATTCTTGTTCGTTCATGATATTTTGAAGTTAAATTGATAAATCCAAGAGTTTCTATCCAGCTTGGTGAATGAGATAAATTGTCCATCGCCATCGGTAAAGTTCTGCATAAATTGTACACAACCAGTAGCAATGATGTTTTCTCTTTGTCTGTCTACTGAGAGAATACTTTCGAATGTGAAAGTATAATAGCAAGTTTCGTATACCCAAAGTTGGTTTATATCGATGCAGTGAAGTCTGTAGTTATCATATAACTTACTTAGCAATTCGAATAGATTGTCCTTTAGGTTTTCCTTTTCCTCTTCTGTAAGAGAGAAAGTGTTTTTGTTGTTGATAAACCTTTGAAGTACCTCTTCCAGGTTCTGGATAGAGGATTTGGATGTTGTTGTTTTCATATTTTTATTGTTTAATTATTACACTACAAATATAAGCATTTTATTTTAATTATTACTATATTCTTACTTTTATTTTATAATAGCTGAGGTTCTACATACAAGAAAAGGCAGTGGGTTAGACTGCCTTTAGACTTGTTATGGATTATTACCGAGGATACTGGGTATTCTTTTTAGGGTAAGGTTTTACCTCTTTGGTAACTTCTTGTTTGTAAAAAGCATCGAGGTTAGCATGAAGCATCTCCATGGTTTCCTTGGTTATGGAATCTTTTGAACCAAGCAGAGTTTCATAAATGGATTCCCATAATTCACTTTCCAGATGTTTTTTGATGTCTTCCTTAACGTCTGACTCTGGTTCAAACTTGATAGCAACTGTAACGTGGTCTAGGGTATCCCCTTCTAATAGTAAGCCTTTGAGTTTAGATAAGTCATCCGGAGCATTTAGATTATCGTTCAGGAATCTCTCCATGCACATGTCGCCTCGCATTAATTGTGAGGCATGTTCTGCTGAGATAGGGAATTCCTCTATGCCGAATATAGAGTTTTCATTGTCTTCTGAGGTAAATACGATTTTTAACATCCTTCAAGTTGTTTTAGACGGTTAATAACTTCTTTGGTGAATTGTTCTATGAAAGCCTGGTCGGGTACAGAGCTACCTGGGTTGAGTTGTCTCCAATGAAATTTCATACTGGTTCTTAGTTCTCGAGCCAGGTTGTCAGCAGATATGTCAAAAGCCTCCTCGTAATTGATAATCTGTATAAGAGTCCTTACGCATTTGCCGGCATCTCCGAGAGGAATTCGTTGTTCAATCATTTCGAATCCATCTTCGTAGATTTCTACTGTATCGATGTAGATAGTATCACAGTGTTGAAGAGCATTGATTAAGTCTACTGAAGTGACTTTATCATCGTCCCCCATTTCGTTGGCTATTCTGAAAGCCTTAGTGAAAGCATCTAAGATCCCCTGCATATCAGGGTCCTGTTCTTTAAGTGGAATACGTCTAATGACTCCAATCTGTTCGAATGATAAGTAATACTTGGTTTGCATGGTTATAAAATTTTAATAGTTTATTAATTCGATACAAATATAAATATTATTCTTATATCTGCAAAAGAATTAATAAACTATTTAATAATTACTGAGGTAGAGCCCGGAATCTGTTTAAGTCCCAGTCGTACTTTCTGTCTCCCTTGTTAGTAAATACCCAAAGATAGTGGTCTTTGTATTCTTTAGCAATGGTGTTATACTTAGAGGTCTGAATAATGATACGATTTGGTTCATATTCAATTAATTCGGCATGTACTGTAGATACATGATGACTTTCGAGATTAAGTTTGTCTCTGAAGTCTTTAAGAAACTCATCCCGGTTTACACCATAGTTATCTCCCACGAATTTAATGTAATCGTCTTCTACCTGTTCTAACATGGTAGATACCTTGAATCTAAATTTGTTCATCTTTGTTATTTTTAAGGGTTCGTAATTTCTCTTTGAGTTCTTCAGCACATCTTTCAAGGATATTACTTACTATTACCAAGCAATCTTCATCTGCAAATGACATAATGATATCCATACATTCATCGAAGTAGTTTCTGATTGATTGGGGATTATTCCAGAGTACATCCCAGTTCTTGCAATAATTAAACCGGATGATATCTATGTATTCATTTACTGATACCTTGCTATCGGGTAAATAAGGGTATACCTTTGAATACATTGTTCTGAAATTATTCTCAATCTCCTCATTCAATCTAAACTCTTTTGGTAGAGCCTCATAGTAAGACATATCTGGAATGTAGAATTGGTAAGCAAAGTCTTTATCTGTCTGTGCCTCAATTCCCGGGTATGAATTAGCAAATAATACTGGTATTTTATAGAGCAATAAGTCTGGTACTCTATCATATACCTTGTAATGGTCTTGGTATTCTTTGTACGCATTAACGTATACCCGGTCATCATATATATGAAGTTCATTGAGTATCGTTTGAACTCTTGAATGAAAATCTTCTAACTCAAAGTGCATGGCAATGTTAAAGGTATCTTCCATACCTTCTAACTTTTGTAGAGTAATAAGTCTGCGGCTTTTGATTACTCTGATTTTCTTTTTCTTTCTGAATAAGTTGAACATGTGTTAAAATGTAAAGTTAATATATACGTCCTGAGAACCTTTCATGAATTTCTCATGGTTGGTATCATCGAATTTAAAGCAAGAATATTTGCCTAATGAGCGTTCATATTCTCCTCTTACCCATACTGGTGCAGTAGTAGTGGGTTTAAGTTTAAAGTAAGTACCTTGATTGATGTTCTTAATCTTGGTCTTTTTACATTCGGGGTCTAATGTTTCCATATATTTGTCTATTTTTAAAATTGATATGCAAATATAATACTTTTAAATTTAATATGCAAATCCGTATATACACAACTGAGGCCACCATTAATAGGTAGCCTCTAAGTTATTTTCTTTTGTTTAGGAATGATGCAGCAAGGGATGTATCTTCTTCTGCTTCTAGTATTTCATCATCCTCTAAGTACCTATCCATCTCTGGGTCATAAGAATCGGTATCAATCCTCATTTCAATCTCCCTACGCAATTCATGGTGTTCTTTAGAGGATATTTCCATAGCAGCCTTATAGTTATCTGTGATTTGATTGAGTTCTTTCTTATTAAGATTAAGGCCCTCCTTGGACGTATCTACTCCCTCTTGCTTAGTTGCAACTACTTCAGGCAATGAATTGATATCGTATTTGTCCTCTAAGAGTTTTGCTTCTTCAGTTTTAGTAAGTACCTTTTGAGATTCTAATACGATAGTTCTTGCTTCCTCTATCGAGATAGTATTCTCAGCATTGAGATTATTCTGTTGATTGAACTGATTGAAGATATTAGTTGTATTGCCTCCTGTAAGATTACGAATAATTGATTGCAGGGATGTAGAGGATTCCAACTTAAGCTTCAATGTCTTATTAACCTCGGCTGAAATGAAAGGAGTATATTTACCTCCTTGGGAATCTCTTAAGATTTGCAACTGGTGAGATATCTCCATTCTATCCTCTAATGCCCATGCTAGTTGTTCTCCCAGTAACGCGTTAAGTAATTCTTCCTGTTTATCTTTATCCCATATTCTAGAAGACAATAATCTGTCTCTCATGAATACTCGTACATATTCTATATCAATCCCTAGTCTATTAGAGAATGAATTGATATCATAGGTTACTCCACACAAAACACCATTACCCATTAACCATTGATTAATAAGGTAATTCTGTACCTTAATCAATGCTTCCTCTTCATGTGTCTTCTGGTATTCTAAAGCCATTGCAGTAGTACCCATAGGACGAGGGAATCTTGTTATCTTATCTTCTTTTGCCATATAAATAAGCCTTTCTTATATCTTTAGATTCATCATATCCTACTAGCTCTAACTTATAACATACATAGCAATTAATACTAAGGTTATAGAAATATGCCTTATAGGTTTTCTTTTTCACTGCCAAATTAAAAGAATCACCAGAGACATAATCCCTGGTGAAAATTAATTTATCACATTTGCCTATCGGAATACTAAGGCAAAGTTTCCAATCCTTGGCAATAAATTTATTGCCGTGAAGGTCTAGGATTTCCTTTGCCATGACTTCCCTTTTTATAGGTAGATTGTTTTTTGTCTTGTTCATTGAGGTATTCCTTCTTCCTTTTTTCAATGAACTGTTGGATATCTGGGAACATCTTTGCTCTTAAAGGTACTACCTGAGTAGCAAAGAAAGCATTCCATAGGTTCTGTGTAAATCCTTCACCTACTTTAAGCTTGGATATTGCCCAGAATTTACTTTCGAAATTCTTAATGATTTCCTTGAACCGATAATAGTATAACTTATGAGTCTTAGGGTTAATGCCAATGGTAGTAGTTTGGCAATAATCTAGAAACTCTTTACCCAATTCGGAAATAAACTCTTCCCTTTTGAAGTCGTAATTCTCTTGGTCGAGTTTAAATAACTTTACGTAATCTATTGCTTCCATATATTTACTCTTTAATTGTTTCTAAAGGATAAGCCTTTAGTGTTACTTTCTTGGTTGCATCCTGGACCTGAAATAAATATCCTCGGTAATTATCCTCATAATAGGAGGACCAGATTGCTTCCTTTACCCTGTACCAATCTAAAGTCTTGGCACCTTTGGGGATTCCTGTGATTAATAACATGTGAGGGTTTTCTCCCACTTGAATGTTAAAAATATCCTTGCCATCAAAGTTACCTATTACTACATAGTCCGGAAAGGTAGGGTATTCCTTTAATTTAGGGTAAGGTACACCCAAACTATCTACTATGGTTTCAGGCTCTATGATTTGATTCTGAAATCGGATATTTAGTTTCGATTTACCTATGTATAGGTCTTTGACTATATTCGTGAACATATGTAGATTATTATATGGGTTATACCTTGGTCCTTGAAGTTATTTAGGTTAGTTGCCTTTTCCTCAAGTTTCCTTAGTGTCTTTCTAGAATCTGTACAGATTCTTCTGGTTGGATTTCTAACCAGCATCAGAATATTCTCTAGTGCAGGTTGCAAAGCATTAACTGGTCCTGCATAAAGTATCTCATGCTTCTTCCCACTAATTACATTGTATTGGGTTTTATAGGCATACTTACCTTTGATATAAGTTACCTCAACCTTTTCTATTTCTTCTTTTCTTATGTTTCTTACCATAACCGTCTTTATTTACATAATCTGATATTTCGTCTAATTGTCCCAAGAGTAATGCCTGCACAAATATTGGTACAGGCCTGAAAAAGAAGTTTCTTATGTTACTGGTGTTAATATACCAGTCGTATACAATAAAGAACTTCTTAATCTTCCTATGTTTAAGTGAACGTTGAACTAAGTAGGTTTTAACGCATCTCTTATGCAACTCCACCAACTCCTTGTCTTGCTTTAACATCTCCTTTGCGGAGAATATAGTGTAATCCATTTTTATACCTTTAGAAGGTTAATACAATGAGGAAGGTACTCTGATATTGGGTACCTTCCCTGAGAGGTAAAATCAAGCAACTTGTTCTGGCTTAAGGACTTTATTCCTGAAGTCCTCATATGCCTTGGCAGCTTTCTTGTATTCTTTGGAGTTTTGGTCCTTGATACGGAACATTTCCCGTTCAAGTCTGTGAAGTTCATTACGAGTTTGTTGTCTCCATTTCTTCCGGGCCAGTGTATCGGTTACATCCTCTGGGTATACATATTTTACTTCCCGGTTGGAGATTACCTTTTCGATGATGGAGGGTTTCTGTTGTTTTTCAACATCTTTTACTACCTCTGCTTTTTTAGAGGTTTTCTTTGTTGGTTTGGGTTCTTCCGGAGTAACCTGAACCAATTTGGCACCTGCAAATTTCTTGGCAGCTTCCTGGGATTCTTCTACCAATTGAGCCTTAGTCTTTTTAGTTCCCTGGGCCTTAGTAGTTTTAGACTTGGATGTAGCATCCTTAATTCCTTCTAATTGTTGAGCAACTTTGTTACCGATAAGGTTAGCAACCTTGTTTTCATTCTTTTTCATAACGTCTATATTAAAAATGTTTATAAATGAATTAATTTCTTATCACATTGCAAATATAAGAATAATATTTTATATAGCAATAAAATAAAAAGAATATTTTTAAATAGCTGAGGTTAATCGGCTAAGAAGTCGAAGATCTCTGGAGCATAATCTATCTCGTTTTCTGGGTCTGATAAATATTCGTCCAGGTTTTCGTTATAATAATCGAGTTCTGATTTAGCCTTGGGAGCAGGTACAAAGGGTATACATTTTTCTGGATATTTCTCTGCAAACTTAATAGCATCTTGATAAGTTAACTTCTTATCAGTATAAAATTTAACCCATGTATGGGAGTATCCCACTCCTTTTCTAGTAACTTCGTATTGTTGATATCCAGAATTACTTATCTGGTAGATTTGATTCTCTGGAATGATTTCTATTTCTACCTGATATTCGTATATTCTTTTTCCGAGTTTGTTTGCCATTTCCTGAATTGAATCCATTAATGACTTAGGCTTATCTGCAAATGAGAAACTGTATTTAGTTTCTGGTACATCGTTCTTTTTAAACGACGGAGCAGGATTTATCCTGCTTGCATCGGGTGTAGGTTTTGAGCCTATAGCCAATCCAATTAGTATAAATCCTGCTAACCCTATGATAGGTAGTTTTCTAAGACCTGAGTTCATAGCCTGTGGTTTTAAACTTGTTTCTGATATTAGAAGAAACGTATTTACCTTTGGACTCTGCTAGGTGTAATTCATTGCAGATTTCTTTAGGTACACCATCATAACGGTAAACTTTGTTGCCTTTAAAAGCAATCCAAAGTTGTTTGTTTTTGGAGTCATATCCGTAGCCTTCAACGTTTGAGGATTCGCAAGGAATCATTTCAACTCCAGTGTTCAATTCAACTGATTCTAAGTATTCGTTCTTGTCCATATTAAATTAAATTATTAATGTGAGTTCAGGATGAAATTTATTAGTTTCTTTGTGTAATAGTTCCCATGCTCCGTAAACTCCTTGGGATAAATCATGTATCCATTCGTCTTCCATTTTGAATAGGATATGAGAACAGATGTATAATTGATATTCGTTCAGAGTCTTTATCAATTGAGGCATTTCGTATATCTCTTCGTAAATCTGAATATGATGATTGACTGAATCAAGCATCTCTTCATTGTTTATCTGTAACAACTTCCTGAGTAAATCGGGTTCTGTTGTAGTGATATTGTTTTTGATATTAGTCAATGCCTCAATTTGAATCTGAGCAATGTTCTTTACTACCTCTTTGGTTTCTGCATCCATTTTTAATATTTATTTTCGTTATACAAATATAAGAATTTTATTTTAATAAATAATATTCTTTTATTAAATACTGAGGTAGAGGATCTTTCGTATAGCAGACCTTGAGAGGTTATACTCTTTTGTTAATTCATTGATAGTTGACCCAAGAGTAAATTTTCTACGTATTATTTCTCGGTCTATGTTCTTTACTTTAGCTCTAGGATTTTTATCTCCAATGTATCCTCTACCATCTCGTATACATTGCTGAGTATTTTCAGAGGGTGTACCCCAATATAAATTATCTATGTGGTTATTACAAGGGTTATTGTCTTTATGACATACATAGGCCTTGTTTTCTGGATTAGGTATATAAACCATAGCTACTAACCTATGTATATAATGTATCTTCCCGCGTCTTTGAATAAACTTGTACCCTTGTTTAGAAGTATTATATTTAACTCTATGCCAAGAGTCTTTAGTAATATGGCCAGACTTATCATATCTACTCCAAAGTCTTCCATTCTTACTTATAAAGTAACCTTCTAGAAATGGTATGTTATCCTTTTTGATTATCATTAGCAAACTTAATATTTAACCTCTTAAGGGATTCATAGGCATTAGGAGATAATAATACATCTGGTGCCCAACGAAGGAAGAACTTTGAAGGCTTCTTTTCTGGGTTGGTCATCAATTGCCTCATCTCAGCAGAGAACTTTAATCGTTCTTCTTCAAGTTGGTATTTAGGGAACTTTGTGAACTCTGCTTGAGAGAAGGATATGGTTTTCTTACCAACAGAGGCCCTTAACGGTTTCTTCCTTTCTTTATAAAGGTACGGAATAATTTTCTTCGATGGTCCACCAAGGATACTAAAGCCGAAGATGACCATTGGGTCAAATTTATCTGCTTTGGGGTCCTTGGCCCGTTTGATACATCTTGCCATCCAGGAGTATGAATTAGGATATTGCTTGTTGTCAGTGGCTTCTCCCACATCCTTACTGTTGAATTCAAATCCTGGGAAATGAAAAAGAAAGTCCTCCGTAAGAATAAAGACAAATCCCAATTCCCTTAGATACTTAATAATCTCTTGTTGGCTCTTACCTTCTTCAACCATTTTCTCTACATCTGCAAGAATATCTTCCCGAGGTGATTCAGTAAGTTGTTTACTACCAGTAGAAGGTCTTCCTCTTCCCACTGAAGGTTCTTTGATTGGTAAGTTACCTACGAGCTTATCTAAGTAATTCTTAAAATTCTCGACATCTTGTTTATTTGTAAGAGTTACCTCTATTCTTATAGGTCCCTTGTGTTGTACCTTTGGCCCTGAATTCATTTCGGTATACGCATCTACCAATCTATCTTGAATATAGGAACCATTATCTTCAAGTGTAGTGATACGCAGTTTGGGTTTATATGTTTTTTCTTCCATAAAGTCTTAGTATTAAAAAGAAAGGCCTGAACAAAAGTGATTTGCCAGGCCTTTACATCATTAACGAATACTTAATAAGATATGAGATTAATCTTCTTCTTTTTTGGCCTTCTTTTTCTTTTTATCTTTGGCCTTTTTGTCCTTCTTTGCAGGAGCAGCCTTTTCAGTAGCTTCTGCCTTTTCTTTCTTTTCCTTCTTGGGTTTTTCTTCCTTCGGAGCTTTACCGGCAGCCAGTCTTCTCTGTTCCATACGATATTTTTTCTTTTCATCGGAAGTCATTTCCCGACCATCAATGAGAGGATAATCGTATTTGGTAACTCGGCCAGCAGATTCCTTCTTTTCTTTTTTCTCTTTTTTCTTTGAAGCCTTTTCATCTTCTTTGGCTTTTTTCATTTTTACCAATTTGGCTTCGTTCTTTAAATCCTTTTCAGGATACTGGGCAGCGACTTTGTCTCTTTCCTTGTTGAGCTTATTCAAGAGTTCAGTAACCTTTTTACCATGTTTCTTGTCTTTTGACCAATCCTTTTGAGGGTCCAAGTTGTTCTCTTTGAGATAAGCATCCAATGCCTTTTTAGCCTTTGAAAGTTCCGGAGTCTTATTAGCCGGTTTGTCTTTCTTCTTGTCTTTCTTCATGTTTCTAAAATTTTTAAGTGGATTGAAATTTCCTTAGTAATTATCCATAGTTATAATATCCTAATCGAAGTAGGGATTTCCTTAATTTCTAGGATTTCTATACTTGCATTTTCAAGAATGGCTCCAAGTTCTAAGGCATCCTTTATCTCTTGCTCAGTAAGATTGACAAAAGTTTGTTCTGCAATCATCTCTCGTCCATCTGAATAATTAACATATTTAAACTTTACAGTACTGATAGTACCTTTTAGTTTTTTATCTAGCCTACCCTTAAAATCCTTAAGCCTACGTTTAAGATATTGAAGGTGAATAACATGGGTTTGATATTTACCTCTCTTATGAGGAGGAGTAACCTTAATCATATACCGAGTATATTCCATATCTTTTAATACGGCTTGAATACCCTGTATGATGGTTCTTAAATTCATTTCTTCCATGATGGTCTTGGTATTGGTTTATTTTCGATTGCCATTTCGGTTAGCATTTCTTTGGCTTCTTTAATAATTAATTCAGAGAGTTCCCTTTCTTCATTCGATAAGGGAGGGTCCATATCTTTATCTTCTAGTGCATTAGTATAATTCTGAATAAGATTATCTAATGCAAGAATAGTTATATTCTTTCTGATTTCTCTTTTGTCTTCCATAACCTATAAAATAAATAAAGCCTACTACCTTCTCAGGCAATAGGCTCCCAACATAATTTTTGAAATACTAATAAACTATGCAAACCATTAGCGATGTTCTCGCTAATAAGTAAGGGATAGAAGTTTAATCTTCGTCTCCGGCTTCCTCTTCTTCGCCCTTAGCCTTTTTAGCTTTCGGGTTACAGATAATACCGTGTCCTTTTTTGGATTTTACGGTTAGATTGCCCGGTACGAATGTTACGGATGTAGAAGTTGGTTTACCGTCGATGACCAGAACTGATGTTACCACCACTCCCTGATATCCTTCTTTGTTCTTTACTGCGTAACCGTAGTTCTGAACTTCGGATTTATCATTGATTTTGATAACATCAATTTGCTTGCTGTTTGGACGTTGCTCTGCAGGACGGTTTTTCAAAGCTTCCATACGAGCTTTACGTTTTGCTTCTTTTTCAGCATCTTTTTCTTTACCACCTTTCTTCTTGGTGTCTTCTTTTTTCTTAGTTGCCATAATCTTTTAAGTTTTAGTTTTATTTAATAGAACAATAGTTATTTCTTATAATAAAGGTGGGCTATTGCTTTAGCCCAACCTTCGTAACCGGAGAATGAATTACTTCTTCCCTTTTTTACTTTTGCCTTTTGCTTCTTTCTTCGCCGGAAGTTTGAGACCCAATTCTTTGGCAATTGCTTTGCGAAGTTTTTCGATATCGTCTTCTTCGTAATCGTCCGGGTCTGTTTCGAGGTCTTTGTCATCGCAAACATCTTCCAGTTCTTCGAAGTCCATTTCGGCAAGAGCTTCACCGGTTAATTCTTCTTCCTCTTCGTCCTCATCTTCATCGTCGTCCGAGTCTTCATCATCCTCGTCATCTTCATCTTCTTCATCATCAGAGTCATCATCCTCGTCATCCTCATCTGAATCTTCGTCATCGTCCTCTTCTTCTTCCTCGTCTTCGTCATCATCGTCCTCTTCTTCTGAAGTAAAGAAGTCTTTTGCTTCTTCGGCAGACAACATAATAGGAGCCGGGATAATTTTTACTGAGCCATCCTCGTAAGTAATAATGATTGCACCATTAATCTCTTTGCGAGATACTTCCTTTAACTCTACCTTTTTGGTTTCTTTTTTCTTAGCCATTTTCGTAAATGTTTAAATGTTAATAATCAATAGTTATATCACTCTGTTATAAGTTTCTTGTATTTTCTTTCGCTTCCCGTAAGATAAGCAAATGCAATATTATATTGTTTTACCTCATCAATTACGGTCTTTAGTTCTTCTTGAGATTCTATCTTTACATCTTCTGTATCGATAACTTCATCCTGGTCATTATAGGTATTAACCTTAAAGGATTTACCCATGAACGGATTTAATTGCTTATGTACCTTTACTTCCGGTACTGGGTTTTTAGTTTCCATTGCTGTATTTAATTTTAATTATTCCAGGAATACCAACCTTACCAAATACTTCGGTATAGAATTTGTATTTTGGATTTTGCATTGATTTATAGTTATCAGCTAATCTCATGGGAAATACCCAATATTCATTTTCTAGCATCCTGTTTGTCATAATGTAGGCATATTTACTTCTCATCCTATATTTGCTTACAGGAGTGAACCCTTGAAATCTTAAAGCTTTTACCAAGAACCTTTCTTTTGGTTGCCATCCCAAATGATTTAAGGATTCATCATAAAAGATATCGAGCATATCCCTTTGTGCTTTGATAAATAGTACTTTCTGTATCGGGATATCTAATTTCTTTCTTAGATACAAGGCCAAGGAACATACCAATGGGGGATATTGCAAAGAAAGAATATTATATTTATGCTTTTCCTCCTGACTCAGCCTGTTGTAAATCCTGTAAGATAGCAGAACGGATTTGTATTCTCTTCTTCCGGATATACTTGGAAGATATGCCTTCCCGTTGTCCATACAATTTTTGTGAGTACCTTTCATTGAATGCCTTCTTTCCTTTTGATTTGAAGACCCGGTGCATTTGAACCATGAACCTTCGTCTTCTGTGTTTATCAATTTTATATTCATCCGGGATAATAAACTTCCTGGCTTTAACTAATCTCCCTTTATACCAGAATTTAGTAGAACCAGAGGTATGTCTTATACCATTCATGTCTTGAAGTATTCTTATCCCTTGCCTAAGTAATTTCCTGCCTGATATGATATGAATATATTGAAGAACATCTACTCCGTACATATAAACCAAAGTCTTTTTTATTTGATACCTTGTGAAATAGGGTATACCGGTTAAGTGTTTCCGATATAAACTTTTTTCGGTAATATATTTATTGGTTGTATCTGGTCTCCATGTCCATATATAATATCTATCTTCTCGGATTGGTTCCCTACTACTTTCCTTTAGTTTTACCATTGTTCATAGTCCTCCTTGCAGTTCTAAACCAAAGTGTTATCGATTTATCATTTGCATCTGGGAACTTCTTTTTCATCCTTCTAGTTACTCTTTCTAAATCATAACCCTTTGCAACCAATGACCATACATAGGATTTCTTAGTTCCCTTGATGAGATTGAATTCATCCCTTTCTCTTGGTGGTTTCTTTTCCCTTGGCTTTTTTATTCCTGGAACCCTTTTGGATTTCCTTTGCCCATCTTCTCCTTCTTCTCCAAGAAACCCAAGCCTTAATTTTGAATTCCTTAGAGGGTCATCTTTTGAATAACCTATATTCTCTAATTGTTTATCCATCCAATCATCATATTGGTCAATCAATGATTTGTCTGGTTTATTAGTTGACCTTTCGATATAACCAATTAAATCGAAAACTCCAGCAGCACATGCATCAGGGAAAGGCATACCCAATACTATGGCTTTTCTTTTTAAATCCCTGTAAGTCATATTCCTCCCGGCTGAACCAAGGAAACTGGCTTTTTCTTTTGAGGGTGCTGGTTTATTCTTTTTGTTCTTTCTCATATCTTTTATTTTAATTTGTTGCAAATATAATACTTTTTATTTATATAAAGAAATATTTCTACTTATTTTTATAAAAAGCTGAGGTATCTGATATGCGTTCAGCAGCCGTTGATTTAGGCTTTTTCTTCCTTTTCTTTTTAACCTTATCAGCATTGAAGGCCATATCAAGTTTCTTAATACTGAATTCTATATTATTCACTTGATTATAGTTAACTGCTTTTTCCACGCAGCATCTGTACTCAGGCCAGAAGCGTTGTCCTAATTTTACATCAACTGTTTTAATCATAAACTTGGATACCATAAATCCAAATGTATCTGCATCATCTTTCTTTTCGAATACATACATATAGAATCTACTAAATTCACTAACTACCTCATCTAAAGGTCTTACTGGCATTAGCAAATATCCATCTGTATATAATTCTTCTGATATTAAGCATACCCAGTATTTCTTTTTTCCGGGTTTTACTTTATATCTAAACCTTTCTTTCAGTTTTGTGTGCATCCATTCTGGTACTCGGTTTAAAAGGTATTTAATGTATATCTTGTCCTTCTTATTCAACCGCCTTTTAAATGCAGAAGGCTGTTGTAGCATTCTTGGTAGAATCCTAAAGTTATTCCACCTATCGAACTCTAGAATTAACCTCATTGAATCTAAGTCCCAGGGGTCTTCTGATTCTTTGAGTCTTTTCATATTTCTTTCGATATTACTATTGCTTACCTTTGAGAGTAAGTTAGAAGAGTCTCCAGTATATAGACTTGCTTCTTTCCTTGTTAATCTCTTTTCAATACATCCTTCAATAAAATCACAAAAGCTTCGTTCGCAAGGGCAGTCAGGTCGAAAAATAGAAGTGTGTAACTCGAAAAAATCAGAGAATAATCTGAAGAACTTTTCTGACCTTTCTCTGATTTCTAAATACTTGTAATGTGACAACTTTAAAATTTCACCAGCTTCCCATGAGGATTTGCTTTCTGATAACTGAAGGAATAAGGACTGCCTCTCTATTTCGTTTAAGCAGTCCCAAGCTTTCTTCTGAGCATCATTCATAATTAATTCCCCCTAAAATCCATTATTCTATCTATTGATTCACTTGTTATCTCATTTGGGTCATAATCTTGGGAGTTAGCATATAACTTATCTGGGTCATAATTCTGGTACACGCTATAGATTACGTTATCAAAGGGTAACCATATTTCCATTTTACCCATTTCAGGATATAAAAGAAGTTGTACCATTTTATTTATGTGGTCTATACCTAATACCGTAGCATCTATTCCTTCGTATGGATAGCCTTTGAGTACTAAGTAATCGCCTATCTTAACATTCATCAAATCGTCTACAGAATATTTCTTTCCTTCTTTTGCCATTCTCTTAAACCTTTTAACATCCTTTCTGGTGCATGTAGCTACCAATGAGAAATCATCAAAGTCTTCAGAGTTATCTATTCTAGCTTTCTTCTTTCTTTCATGAAGAGTCTCTGTAGACTTTAACCAAGTTCTTATACCTGATATACTTCTCTTCAATTTGTTTAGAAAAGGTCTAGAGTACGCTAACTCTGTAGGCATCTTGATAAAACCATAATTGAATAAGATTGGTACTTCTTCAAATATCATCTTACCCTTTGCGGTTTTCTTTAAAACGTTTATCGTAGGGATAATGGCACGTACTTTTTTATATCCCTTTTCTTTAAGTTCTTTATTAATGTTCTGATAATACTTTCGTTCTATGTAGAAGATACAATAAGAATAAGGGATACGTTTCATATTATTTCTTTTTAATGATTAACTTAGCTTGCTTATGTACTTGCTTATAATTAACATTCTCCAGAATATCACTTGCAAGAAATACATAAAGATTAACTGAAGTACTGATTGACATACTGGGTTTTTTAGATTGTACCCATATAAAGTCTCCCAAGGTACCAGGTCCCCCTTCTACTACAAAGAAAAATTCATTTGCAGGCATAGAGTTATACCTCATACATAATATGGGGAGTTTATTTGCCCTTTTAGCATCCTTACTTGCTTGTTCCCAAAATCTTAGGATATCACAAGTTTTATTACCAAGCAGTACATGTTCAAATTTAATATCTTTGTAGTTTTTACATTCGATAGATATCTTACAGCGATGAGCATGTTTTTCATCTGTACAGGTTAAATCAGAAGTGGCATCCTTATTAGAATGCCAAGCTCCTGAACCTGCCCGATTCCTTTCAAATTTGAACCCGGTCCACTGAGTAAACCAGGCTCCTATTTTTCTTTCAAATCTGTTTCCTTTATTTTTTGAGTTCATAGGTTAATGTCTTGTAGTTATAACATTATAGTAAATTATAACTACTTAGGCCATTGACTTTTTCGACTTGCAGGATTTTCGTATTTGATAGAGGAAGAGAATCCAAATGGGTAATCAAGAATAGGGTTTTATCTGCAAAGGTATGTCTGATTAAAGAAGTTACTACTTCTACATTATCAGAGCTTAATGATTCGAATACCTCATCTAAGAAGGCAAGGTTTATACCCTTAGACATTGTAAGAGATTCATTCATTGCAAATGCCATTGCAACACAAACCAGTTGTTTTTCTCCACCGCTAAGTTCATCATAATCAATAATTTGCCCATCTCTTTCAATTAGAGTAAAAAATTCTTTTCTAGCAGTACCCAAGTCTATGTTAAATTCAATCCTAAATCCCAATACTTGAGAATATTTATCAAGGGTTCTATTTAACATATCCAAAGATGAATCGAATAGATAAGCCTTGATTCCATTGTTACCGAGAGGGTCATTGATTAACCAATTGTAATTTTCTAACTCTAACTCTTTGTTATGATAATCTTCATCTACCTTACGAAGAGTTTTTCTAATTTCCTTAAGTTTCTCTTTATATTTAGGAGACATAACCTTAAGTTTCTCTTGTTTGAGTTTTTCCAACTCCTCGTCAATATCAGCAATATCAGAAGCAATATCATCACATTCTTTTTGAAGTCTCTTATACTTCTCATTCGTAGTTCTCAACTCATCCAACCTACCTAGAGCATCCTCATATTCTTCCTGTAGTTTATCCGAGTTTATGATTGCTTTATAGATAATATCTACGCTCTCTTTCGCACGTTTGTAGTGGCCTTTATCTAACTGTATCTTTAATTTCTTTACAAAATCAGGTAAAGATACTCCTGAAACTATACGATTGTATTTTATCTTAGACTTAAGAACATCTACATAATCAGTATGTTTCTTAATCTTAACCTTAAGACTTTTCTCTACCTCATCCTTAAGTTGTTGCTGTTTTTTAATAAGTTGCTTAGTTAGGTCTTCCCTATCTTTCTTTAACTCTCTACGTTCCGATTTGATTTTCTCTTTAAAACCTTTCTCTCTGTCACGTAAATCAAAGTAAGCTTCTTTATTTGCTTCAAGTTCTTTCTTTAACAAGGCAGATTGATGTTCTACTTCATTTGCCTGAGCTAATAGGTTATTTTTATCCTGCATAGCTATACCTTTGGCAATGTTAAGAAATTCCAAATCAAATACTTCTTCAAATATCTTCTTCTTATCTGAATTAGATTCTTGTATCAATCGTTTAATGCCCTGACCAAACATAATAGAGTTCATGAATAGAGTATAGGATAAACCAAGCTCTGCATTAATGGCATCTTGTAATTTATTCTTACCCTTTACATTCACTACCTCGTTGTCTTTCATAAGGATAAGCCTATCTTTACCTTTAGCTCCATCCTCAAGAACTATATTGCATTTCTGGCATCTGATAATTTTATAGATATGTTCTCCTTTTTGAAAGAATACCTCTACCATTACTCCCTGGTAATCTTTAGGTCTTACCTTTTCCCAGGTAGTTACTTCTGATACCCCTTTTAGGTTTTTACCATATATTGCCCATACCAATGCCGATAAGATAGTTGATTTACCTTTACCATTCGGTGCCTTGATAAGTATGGTACAACTTGGGTTTAAAGGTATATGTAGGTTTTCTATTGAACAGAATCCTACTACGTTCATTGTTGTAAATGTTAACATGATTCAGCTTTTTTAAGTATGTCAATCAGTAGTTCTTTCTTATCTTGTTCAGTTATACCTTTTTCCTTAAGATACTTCCTTGCTAGAGCTTTCTTAGAAAGTTGCTTAGTAATTTTATGGTTAGTATTTACTAAGTTACTAGTTTTCTTAGGTAAAACGGTATAATAATTGCCATCATCCCTAATATCTTCATCAGATTCTACATCTACGAATTTAGGAAATTGCTTAAGGTGTACAAATTGCATTGATAAGTCTGAATAAATCTTCCAATAACCCAATTTACAATCTCTATCTGTTCTCCTTTGATGATTAGGTGCTCCTATCATATAAACCTTCTTTGATAGTCTTTGAGGTTTATGTATATGACCACATAATACCAAGTCAAATCGATTCAAGATATTTACATTGAGATTTTCTACAGAATCAACTTCCCTACCATCGGTATCCTTTGCTCCGGGATAGTCAGTATGAAGAAGAAGTATGTTCCTTACATTCTTATCTAATTTTAGTTTCCTAAGATATTCACTTAAACCTACATTATTATCAATGTATGGAACCCCATAAATGTGGTAATCTCCATAAGAACACCATTTGATTCTAGTTAGATTAACACAGCTCATAAAATTCTTATGAAATACAAAAGGCCATCCCTTAGTTATCCTATCAATACGATTTACAGATTTCAAATCGTGATTCCCGTCTATATAAATCATTTTGAATTTTGGATAGTTACTCTCTAACCTATCAAACTGTTCAGCAACGAATATTGCTAAATCTTGGTCAATTGATTCTGGCTTATGAAATAAATCTCCACAAAACAAAGCAGGACATTTGTACTTTTCACATTGACCTGCAATAACGTCAAGGACCTTGATACTATTCAAGGTCCTATTGTTGTTCTCATTGAATTTTGCCCATAGATTTATGTGCAAATCCGAGAATGCTATAAATACTACTTCCTTACTCATGAAGAAAATCAATAATAAGTTTCTTACGAATATCCAAATTAGCTTCTCTTATACAGAGAACTTTAGTTTCACCATACAGGGATTTGATTACTCCTTCTGTTGCACCATATTCCAAAAGTTGATTCTTAAATATATTCTTATAGATAGAAGATATTTCCTTAGTTGGTAAGAATCCCCACAAGTTCAATACGTTATCCATTATAGAAGATATTAAGAACTGGAAGTAATTATTCTCTATTCGTTTGCCATTATCTTCCATAACCCATTCCTTTACCATTGCAGTAGTAAAGTCTAATAGAATGAGGTGAGTACATTGCTGATTGAGTAACATCTTGCAAGTTTCGAAAAAGTGTTCCATTTCACATTTAGGAACATTCTTGGCTTGCTTGTAATAGAAATAGGCAGCTAAATCAAGATAGCTTCTATCTGTAACAAATCTATCCCTATCTCTGAACATTTTGTTTCTTAGGTTCATTACCTGAAAATCTTCGAGTAACAAATCCTTTGAATCCCTTTCTAACATCTCTTTATGAGACATATCCTTTGTTTTAGGTATTAAGTCTGATACACTACCAGATATAAAATCCAATACTGGAGGGTATTCTGTTACATCAAACTTAATCATCCCGGGAACTTCTTTTGCTAAAGTGGTTTTCCCAACTCCACTTGCACCTGCAAACATTATTTTCATTCGGATAACTCTTTAAATGGTTTAATAAATTCTTTAGTTAGGAACGAAGCAAGAGAATACTCTATGCACAGTTTCCTAAATTTATCATAGTTGAAAGTCTTCTTTCTCTTGAGAGGTATCTTATCTAAAGGGACATTACCTACAAACCAGAATAAATCAATCAACTTACGATTCCTTTCCCAAGCTTCTTGGTACTCTTTATTAGGTTTAGCTTCCAAGTATTTGTAGATTGATTTATACTCATCTAATATCTTTCTTGCAGTTACTGGACCTATACCTTTAAAACCAGGGATATCATCGGAAGTATCACCTACCATTGCAAGGTATTCAACGGTCTCATGTGAATGATAACCAAATAACTCTTTACAATTACCCATTCGAATAACTTCATCCTTTCTTGGATTTAATATCCTAACGTTCTTGTTTAGAAGTTGATTAAAATCCTTATCGGATGATACTAAGATTACATTATCCGAACGATAAGTATTAATAATTAGGTATGCTAAGAAATCATCTCCCTCATATTGAGTTTTATTCCTTTTATCAAAGATATAAGAAATTCTTAGCATACCTAATATCTTCATTATAATTGCCTTTTGTATTTGCAAGGATTCATAATCAACCGATATATTTTTTCTATGGCCTTTGTAGTTAGGCAATAACTTATCCCTTACTGGTGAATGACCATTATCAAATGTTATAACTACTTCGTTTGGTTTAAACCTTGTAAGATACATATGAAGTGATTTGAAAAATCCAAATATTGCTCCACTTGGTTTACCGTCTGTGGATTTAAGTTTCTCGAACTTGTGAAAAGATTGATGGAGAATGTTCTCTCCATCAATCAATAATACTGTTTTCTTACTCATCGTCTTCCTCCTCGTCATCTGATTCGTTAAATGATTCATATTCTACTCCATCTACTGGATATAAATTAGTAGTCAATGCTACTATCTTCTTTCTAGTTGTACCGATAGTATTTATCTCAGCCTTCTTTAATAGTTTACGACGAAGTTCATCATCCTCTTCCAAAAGCTTTTGGAATTTCTCTTCACCTCTTGCAAGAGTTTTTCCTTTGAACTTATATACTCCACCTGAAGATTTTTCTATGATATCATTTTCTACCAATACATCCTCAAGAGCATAGCATCTATCAAAACCTACTTCATGGAACTTAGGATTGAAGTAAACCGGGCACTTACTGATTGTAGGTCTTGGAGGAGCAACTTTATTTTTAATAAGTCGGATTGTGACCAATTTACCAGCTTTCCGTTCTTTACCTTTCTGTTTAACAGTGATAGACTTGCCTGAGTAAAAGGCAGCTCTGATTGAAGCGTAGAACTTAAGTGCTGCACCTCCTGTAGTAGTTGTGTTATCTTTTCCAAATCCGACATTTAAAGCAGTTCTTAATTGGTTAATGTAAATCTGTGTAACTCCTAATCTATAGAATAATTCACTTCTGATACGGAAGTATTTGTAAAGAGCTTTTGCTCTACCTCCCATTTCAGCCTTACCCTCTACCATTTTAGAATCTATGTTATCTGCACAATCCATAGCAGCAATAGAATCTATCACTAAGAGAATCGGTTCATTATTAGTTAATTGAGAACGTAAGTAAATTGCTAAATCTGCTACTGCGTCAGAAATATACTCGATTCGAGTATCTGTTAATACCGTAACTTTTTCTGGGTCTACTCCATTAGCTTCTGCCCAAGAGTTCATCCAAGACTGTTCGGCATCTACCCATATAACATGCCCACCAAGTTGTTGACAAGTATATGCAAAGTTATATGCAATAAGGGATTTACCAGAGGATTCTTCTCCAGCTACTTCAAGTACTTTACCAAATGGTATACCACCACCAAATGTATAGTTGAGAGCAAAGAAAGTAGAGGGTAACCATAAGTTTGATTCTACTGTATCTGAAGCCAATCTCATGATACTACCATATTTCTTTAATATCTCATTTTTTGTTGGTACCTTTAAACCAACCTTAGTTTTCTTTGCCATATTAAATTCCTCTTGATTTTAAAATATTCATTGCCTGATTCAATACGTTTTTCTCTTCATCGGTAAACTTCATGAGACTACCCTTGTCGAATACAAGTTCTACTATGTGATATCCCATGAAGGGTACTTCAGACCTCTCTCCATTGGGTAATTCTACTTTGGCATACATCCATGATAATATCATTTCTGCCATAAGAGGGTCTACCAATTCCAATATTAAAACGGGATGTTCCCAAAATTGATTATTTCTGTATATTCCAGATTCTTTATATTTCTGTTTAACCCTTTCAGAAAAATCCCTCACCTTTGCATAATCAAAGTCTGGCCCAATATCATTAATTTCACAAAATCTTCTTATAATCTTTGACTTATCTTCATCTGATAAGTTTGCCCAATATTCTTTTGATACCATAATGTAATGTATTTAGACTAAAGAAGGTGATAACTGAACGAATCTAATTACCACCTTCGAATGAAACCATATGTTTAACTAACCTTTAAATATCTGATTTGTAACGTTTCTTCTTTTTCTTTTTGGGTTCATCATCCTCCATATAATGGTCTCTGTGAATCCCTTTCTTTTTTGCCTTTTTCTTTGGTTTGTCATCCTCGTCATCGTCTCCTCCATGGTCTTCATTCAAGAACTTAGCAAGAAGTTCTTCCAGTTCATCATATGATTTGATTTGAGAACGAACTATACCTTCCAGGTCTACATTACCTTGGTACTTCTTGTCCAATTTGGTTGGTTTACAAGCCCGAGCAGAATATGTAGTATCAAGCTTACCAGAACCCGAACGAATAATTTTGATATCGTATCCATTTCTTGGGTCTGTCATATCACCAGCTTCATCCTCATCGAGGTATAAGTCGATAATATCTTGATAAACAGAGCGTGGAACTAGAACTCCCTTATCTTTACCCTCGTAATCAAATTTAGTTCCCTTTTCGTCTGCATAGACCGGACCACCAATAACGTATCTTCTTCTTGGTACGAGAGTTTTTGCAAGTTCCTTGTCATCCTCATCCTTTGAGTTTTTCAATTCTTGATATTTTTCCATGAAGGGGCATGGTTCATCAAAAGTAGCCGGAGATATTACTCCTCCCAGATTACCTCCAAGATAGAACTGAACAATTTCTATACCCAATTCCTGGTCATCTCCCGGAGATTTGATTCTCATTCGTAAAGTACCTTCTTTAGGGAATACCAAACCATTGCCGTTTCCCTTAGATTCTAGCTGTTTCTTTCTAGCCAGCATCTTTTCTTTTGTAGAAAGTCCATCTGATGAAACTTTCTTCTTTTTCTTTTTGTCAAGTGCCATATTAATCGTTATTATTTGGTTCTGAGTAAATTATCTCATTCATACTCAACACCGTTAAAGTGTTCTTTTCCAAAAGTTGTTGTAAGCCTGGGGTAAGCTTGTCTGTTTCAAATTCCAGTTCCTTACCGGCATACAAACCATAGGTAACTATTCTACCTATTTGCACCAAATCCCGGTAAGTTCTATACTCTTCGGTAATCTCACCGAGTTTAACTATAACTCCCTTACGAGGAACTCCCTCTTTTACCTGTTCCGGGATAATAAGCCCACCCCTAGTTTGGTTTACTTCTTTTGGTGATAAGATAAGAACTCGGTTTTCAGTTGGACATCCTGGTAATTGATTATCAAACTGAGCTGCTACCATAGCAGAAATGAAAGATAGTGAATAATTCATATTCTTAATTCGTTTTTAAAAGTTAGTAATTACTTATAGTTATTATTGTTGCTTCCTCATGTTGGCATTAATAGTCCTCAAGATATTCTCTCTAGACTCATAAGCTCTACATATTGAAATATACTTGTTAGCCTTTTCTACTGCTTTTAAATACCGTTGATATATTGACTTATACTTGGGAGATATATTAGCCTTATGAGCAACGTAGTCATTATTGAACCTTTCATTAGATTCTTTAATAAATATCCAAGCAGCAGAATAAGCTTCATCCTTTTCTCTTGCTAGAGCATCCCTTTCTTTAATATACTTATCTCTTAATGAGCAAAGTATATAATAACTAGTGGGAGATTCCCTTAACTGAGAATTAATGATATTTTCATTAATGGATAATTCCTTAGCAATATCTATGGTTATGATATTACCTTCGAATTTAACCTTTAGTTTCTTCAGTTCTGTTTTCATGTACTTTCAATAAATTCTTAAAATCCTCTTTTGAATATTTACCTTCTTGAATTGCTTTAGATACCTGAGCAAATGCACAATGGTATGCAGTATCTAAACCAGGCAAGTGAAGAATAGATTCATACTTACCAATTATATCGATTAAAGCTTTGAATCTTAAATCACATAAATTATCTGTTCCTCCTCTATCTACTAAAGTCATAAACAGAGCCCAATAAATATGAGTAGCATCTTCATAAGCTAACCTTGCATCTTCGTCCTTCATTACACCAAATGCCAAATCCTCTAATAGTTTGAGATTTGATTGAAGTTGCTCTATCTGAGACCTAACTCGGTTGAATACCATTTTATCTCTACCGACTAATCTCAAATTACATAGGTCTAATTGACGATTGAGATTTTGAATAGAGAACTCTAAGCAGGCAGATATCATATAGGTTAAAGATGATAGCCTATTTGTATTCATTATTTGTTCTTCAGTTGCCATAGTTTATAATATTTTATTATTTATGTTGTCATAGTATCCTCTTTCTTCACTTCTGTATGTGATTTTGGATTTTCTTTATGATGAAGATACCTATTACAACCTGGGCACTTAACTAATTTACAATCAGCAAAAGTGGATGAATCTACTTCTGAGTAGTCATATTCAAATTCACAATCACAGTATGGGCATTTAGCTCGGTAAATCGTGGGTCCGTTCAAAATCTTTTTCATAAGCCTTCATTTGTTTATTAAATCTCTCTTTAAATTGCTTAATATGGATATGTTTATATTTCTTATGTTCAGCCATATATTCCTCTACTGAGAAATCGGGTTGTAACATCTTATTATAATCATACCCAGGGATAAAGGGTAATTCCTCTGCCATAGTTCTACCAATGGTAAAGTCCATGTCCATATCAACATCATCAACTTGAAATCCGAAATACCTTTTCGTACTTGGGTTACGTAGGATATTCCAGATTGTATATACAGTCCAGGTGTTAATATCTTGAGGTTTAGAATACATATATACAGCATCATGTACTGTACAAGCTTCTTTCATCATGGGTAATTTACCTTGTCTCATTAACCAATAAACAAGGATAGCTCCAAAATTTGTCATATTTGCTGCAGCACCTTGACAGGGGAAGTTAAGACCTAAACGAATTGCATAAGCAACTTCTTGCTTGTCATTTGAATATATTTGTGGGAGTCTTCGTTTAGTACCAAATAACTGTGTGTAATACCCATGCTTACGAAGGAATTTCTCTTGTTTCTCTTTAAACTTCCTAATCTTAGGATGTTGACCAAAGAATACTTCCATTTCCTTTGCTGCTTCTTCTGGTGTAACTATAATACCTGCTTTTGGGTCAGATAATTTAACTGCTAGCAATTTATTACCAATTCCATAAATAAGTCCAAATGCAATCTGTTTAGCTTGCTTTCTCCTTACCTTCCATAACTTATAATCGGGATGTGTTTCATCTTCATAAGCTTTACTTGCTTCTTCGATTGATACACCGTATTTTGCTGCTGCTATACCAAGATGAGGGTCTACTCCCTTGGCAAATGCTTCCAAATAAGTTTCGTCTCCAGATAGATGAGCCATCATTCTTAATTCTGCTTGAGAATAGTCGAATGCCATATATAAATAACCCGGAGGAGCAACTAATTGTTTCTTAATATTTGGGTCTACAGATGTCTTTGGTATTTGCTGCATATTTGGGTCAGCAGAACTGAATCGATTAGAATCTGTTCCATGTATATTATACCTACCATGTAATCGAGAATCATCTTGGACTTTTTCATGCCAACCTTCAATATAGGTAGTATACATTTTCTGTAAACCTCTTAATTCAAGTAGCTTATCAAGGAATATTGCTTTTGGAGATTCTGGGTCTTTTACTGTTAACCTTAATTCAACCAAAGTATCTTCATCTGTACTTGGCTTACCAGATTCATTATTTTTAATTACTGGGAATTTAAAACCAGAATCTGAATACATAAGTGCTGGTAAATCAACTGGACTACCAAGATTGATAGGTCTAATTAAATCCTGCTCCTTCTTGGTAGTAAATACTCCTGCACGAATATTAGATATCTTCTGTTCCCTTGAATCAATCTTACGTTTATCTTTTGGGTCATTATAATCTAATTCTTCAAGTTCAGCCTCAATAGATTCGATATATTTCTCAACCTTTTGCTGATTGAATTTCTTTACAAACTTCTTTACCCTTGGTAAATCATATATTGCTTGTCTAGCAGCATCAATCTTCGGTTTATATTCCTCAAGTAATTTCTGGTTGAAATCTCTATCAAGGTATAATCCCTCTTTCTCTACGGAGGTTAATACCCGGGAATTACACATAAATAAATTACGGAATACAGAATACATCTTTAAATCAATTAACTTCTTCTCAAAGAATATCATTAATCGTAATGTAAAGTCTGTATCTTGACAACCATATTTACATAATGGGTCTAATTCTTTTTTATCCCAGGGTATCTTATCGAATTTATCTTGCTTTTCGTAATCACCATATTCGGGTAGATACCTTCTAACCATATCCTTTAACCCGTGAGGTTTTTCTTCATTGAGAACATATTTTGCAAGCATACCATCTAAGCATGTACCTCTATAATAGATATGATACTTTTGATTAATCTGGTCATCAAATTTCCAGTTCCATGCAACTTTTACAATATCATAATTCTCAATAACCTCTTCCCCAAATTTCCTTAACATCTTCTTCCAGTTCCATCCGGGAGAAGTATATTCTTTAGTTTGGAAATGGTCTAAGGGAATAGAAGCACCAAATCCTGGCATCCAAGATACCGAGAGAATAGTTGGCTTGAAACTTTTGTTATAGATTGGTTCAGCATTAGTTTCGTAGTCACAGCAAGCATAACCCGTTGCTTTGCAACAAGCAATAAGTTTCTTAAGTTCTCTTTTATTCTTAATTATCTTATATCTCGTTTCCATGTTAATAAATAGAAAGAGGGACATACCCACATGTAGTAGATACATCCCTCTAATATTAGAATGAGTCCTGTAAATCTTCAAGATTGGTATTTAGGTATTTCCAATCTTTCTTATAAGAATGAAGAGAATCAATGGTGTGGTATAAGTAACCGGGTTTAACTCCCACCTCTTGAGCTACATATTCCATAAGTCTCCATGCAAGGTATACATCATTACCAAAGTGAGTAACAAAATCCGAACTTCTTTGATGATAGCAAATATGTAATACCTTCTCTCCTTTACCGTTTTGACGGATAAGGAAATCGTAATACATAGAGCAAGGAATACGTCGACTTCCATCAAGGAAACATAAATCTGAACCATGAAATATTGGGAGTACTGCTTTACGAGTATCATTATCCCTTTTAAGAAGATTAATTACTTCTTCTAAAGCTAACTTACCAGTATCACTTAAATCATTCCAAATCCTTTCTGGATAAGTATAATCAAACTTTTTACCATTTGGACCCTCAACTAAGAATTGTTCCCATAAGTCTTTCCTTAACTCCCAAGCTGTACCGGGATTTAAACCATACCAACAAAGCCTTTCTCCTAACTCTGCATCTGCCCATTCTCTTGAATGTGAAAATACAAATAACCATACTGGGTCTCCGAGTGAAGTCAAGCAATATTGTTGGCAAATGAGTTCCTTTGTTTCAAATTCCTCTTTACCTTCAATGACTTTATTCTGATAGGTCTTTGGTTTTACAGTTTGACCATAACTGTTGAGTTCTCTGCCAAGTTCTGACATTAACTCAAAAGAATTACTGTAGATTCTCATTCTTCTGTTTCTTTAAAAGTTTCTTCTTATATGCTTTACGTTGAGAATAGGATATCACATTTTCTGGATATTCTATATCTTCATATTCTAATAGCAAGTCCTTTGCTAACAAAGCTTGGTATTCGTATAAGTCCGGACGAAGTACTTTAAAACTCCTGAAGAATACCTTAAATGAAGACCATTCTTTCTCTGTACCCTTTTGGATTTTCTTATAAACCTCTTTAACTCTTTTAGTCCAAGGATTATCTATACCCTTGATTACTTTCTTTAAAGGTTTATAAGCTGAGTACATTAAGAGTGTCTCTACATTCCCATACATTTGAGTCGCAAATAGGTTGATTTGTACTGACTGGTCCGGCCCATACACATATTCGGCCATCCGTTGAATTAATAGGAAGTCGAATATTAACCTCTTTGTAATCTCTGATGCTCTGATTACCATTGTAATAACTGGGATGTCCTCTTGAAATCTCTTCGAAAAAGTTGCAGCAATTAAACATTGTTTACCGTTATCATGATGATTATTAAACATATATGTAACATTGTAATTCTGATTATACTTGTTCTTCAGGATTCTTAATTTGCTACGTAAGAGGTCTAACTTATTAAAATCAATATAATTATTCAATAAGCTCGTCCACTTAGTTTCTTTGTAATTAAAACACCTGCCATAATCAAAATCTGGGTCTACCCATGCTTTACGTATTTTTATAAACACATTGTATGCTACTGCAACTCCACTGTTTGCAGTAGCACCTTTATCAAAAAGAACGGGGTCTAATCTTAAGAAAGCCTCATTCAATTTCTCCCATGCATCTTGTGAAGTAGCAAACTCCAAAGAGTGGAGGGTCTCCTCCGTATTCGATTGAAGACCCTCTAATTTTCTATTCCATCCACTCATTAGTAATTTGTTTTTTGTCTCCAGAGGTTAAGTCTTTGTTTCTTAAAGAATAACCTGTAGATTGATTCATCTGAAAATCCTTGTAATCCCAAGAATCCCATATATAGGTAGAAAGCTTTTACCAAAGAATACTGAAAGTCTAATTCCTTAGTCATTACTTGGGTTTGTTTCCATGGTCTACACTTAAGAAGATTCCTTGCAATATTCAATTCATATACTACATTGAATAATAATACCTTCTCTTCTTCGTGAGATGCTTCACTTAAAGTATTAAACCCGGGAGTATAATCTTTTACTGATTCATGGTCTTCATCAATCATATTAAACCGATTAACTAAACCAATACTACCTTCGGTAACCATGGCTATACCCAGTGTAATTACGTCCTTCAATTCCTTTACTTTGAAGTCAGAGTAATCTACTACGTAAGACGTCCCCCAGGAGAAGATATCTTCTGGTAGTATATTTGCAAAGTGGAACAAAGTGAATAGGAATCCCAGAGCATCTCCCTGTTCTTCATTGGCATTCTGCAAATGGTTGAGTACCTGAGTATATTCATCCTCTGTTAACTGGTCAATATTCCATCCCCACTTGTGGCATATCTTTACTACCTCAGAGGTAGATTCATAACCCTCCATTAGTTCTTCGATAACCCTGGCAATAAAATCCTTAAGAACTACTTGATTTTGGTGATTATTAATATCAACCGGATAATCGGGTAGCTTTTCTATTTGCCGGTAGCCGTCTAATTGTTCTAACGAAAGAGAATACATTGCTTGTAAATACGTACCTACTTCTAAAGTAGGTACTGTTTCCTTAATATTACGTATATCCATTACTTACTTCCTGTTGAATTAAATCCACCTTCACCTCTTGTTCCCCACATTTGAGATTCAGAATAAAATTCTTCTGATTGAATCTCCTCGGGTTCTGTGAGATAGATTGGTACATGAATAAATTGGGTTGCTTTCTCATCCACCTTTAGAGTCTGTATTACTCGACTGAGATTGATTATACCAATATGAATCTCTCCTACATAAGGAGAATCTACAATCTCTGCAGTATACAGAAGACCTTTTTTAGAAGCAAGCCCAGACTTATTAGCTGCCATGAGCATAGACTCTTGAGGTTCAATAAGTGGTTTGATACCAGATGGAATAAGGATTCTCCCTCCCGGATAGATTTGAATGTCAGTTACGAAGTTGGTAGTTGTATTTACTCCCAATACAAAATCTGGAGTAAAATGATTTGGAGACTGGTTTGCCTCGATTTGAATCAATTGTTGAGGGTCCAAGTTTCTTGGGATATAGAAATCCAAACCTGCATCACCTGCATTACCTCTTGATGGAGTCTTTACGTCTCTTACTTTAATAAATCTGAATCTGTTCATAATATATTACATTGTTTTAAAAGTTGTCCAAAGGTTAATCCCCGTTGAGGAGTTACTCCGAGTGAATGACAGAACCTTTCTACGTCATATTCACCCTGCATAAACAAATCAGCAAGAACATCATCTTGCCGTACATAATAATTTGGGTTGTTAAGATATAACTTAAACATTGCCCATATCATTCTTAACTTATTGACCTTTCCCATTGCATTCTCTATAAAGTTCTCTAATACGTTTCTTAGGTACTTCGAATTTCTCAACTGTCTTTGAGATAATTTCTTTTCTGTCTTTCCCTTTCCGAATCAAGCCTCGGATGTATTTCTTGATACCAACCGTGTCTTCTAATACATCCAAATCTTTGTATTGATTCTTCTGTTCTAATTCTTTTCTTGTAATGTTCAAGTTCTGGGACATCTTGAACGCACATAGTTCTGAGTCTCCGCATAATTTACACTCTTTAGTGGATAAATCATACCCAATACCAAAGCATGGGTCTCCATTACTTCCCAATTGAGAGATATCCAAGGGTGTTAGGATATCCTGCTTGGTTAAGTCAGGAAGCATTTGTTTTTTCTTTGCCATAATTAATCATCTATTTTTTTTTCTGTTAGTCTTATGACTGAATCTCCAATCTTCAATTCCGACTCATACAGTGGTAAGTAGGAATGTCCAATTGCATTAATAAATAGTTTCCTGATATCACCCAAGTGTTGTGAGTAACGAGAATCAGTATAAGTTAGTACTCTAACCTGTAGCCCTGAACAGAAAGATAAATCAAAATATACCTTATATTCATTAGCCATTACCTGGATTGATTGTATATCTGATATCCATACCAGGGTAGTACAGTTAAAAACATGGAGAGGAGTTTGTTCCTCTCCGATTATCTTATCAATGAATTTCTTATATAACTTAGTAATCATAACTTTTGAGTGTTACATTTTGATATTTACAATGAGGACAAGTCCAATCCTTAGTATGCCAAGGACCTCTTAAATCCTTTATATCGCTTTCCTTGAATTTCTTCTTGCAATGATGACATTTGTATTTATATACATCGTAATCATACTGAGATGAATAGAGATAAAGTATTCCGATTATCACTCCCAGTACTGTTAGTATTAGTAGTAAGTATTCCATATCTTTTAATTTAATGATTAATGCCCTATGTCCCTCTATTAGATTAATTACTTCCTCCTACCGGAAAAAGTAATTATCCATAGTACTTAATAGAACAGATTAAGTAAGGTATTCTCATAAAGAATGAATAGGATGATTCTTCCATATCTTCTCTAACAGAATAACTTTTAATTCTTGTTTTTGATAATACTGCTTCCTATGTTTACCATGCCTATTAAGATAAGGACCTGGATAATGTAAGTCATCAAGGTAAACCTTTTTCTTTGAGGAATCAGTTCTAACCAAACGACCAAGGAACTGAATAGATTTTTCTTGGCTATCCATACTGGCAGCATTAAGTAAATACCTAAGCTTAGGGAAGTTTTTACCTCGAGCAATGATTGTAGTTGATACCAGGATATCAATCTTGCCTTCCCTAAAATCTTTCATTATTTGTTGTCTTATCTTTGAAGGAGTATCTACATGCACACAGGCAATATTATATTTACTTCCTAGCTTCTTTTTAAAGTATTTGCATAATTTCTCACAGTGTGCAATAAATTTACATACTACGAGTGCAGGATATCTATCTTGTTTAAGATTCCATTTAAGTCGAGAATAAACCATTCTCTTTGCATACTTATTGAAGGTAATAGAATCATCATATACTTCCTTATAGGATACTTCTTCTGATTCCCAATTACCATACCAGGGTTTACTTGGTACCATCTTTACAATTGTATGAGTTGAATAACCTTTCTTAATAGAATCCTTAAGTTTAAACTCCGCAAGTACTTTACCAAAAAATACCTCAAGATTCATATTCTTTACTTTATCCTTGGCAAGCTTACTCATATAAATGGTACCAGATAATCCTATACGAACTCTGGTATTAAATAAACGAGTAAGTACATTTTGATATTGCTTACTACCTGCTTGGTCAGCCTCATCTACCAAAACCATATCTACCTTTGCCAATTCATTTTGATAGAATCTCATGTTACGAGAAATAGATTGAACCATACCAATGGTAAAATTGCTCCAGTTTAATACTTTACCTTGAACAAATGTAATCTGTTCTCCTGGTAGGTATTTCTTAAATTCATCTCTAGCTTGATTCAACCAGTCAGAGTCATTAGTTATTAGCAAAGTCTTTAACTGCTTCTTATAGGATAGATAAAGAGACGACATGATAAGAGTTTTACCTGCATTAACGGTGTAATCTAAAACACCAATCTGAAAAGGTACCTTACCTACTTTGTTATTGATTACCGCTTTAACGGCTTTCTCTTGTTCTGGTCTTAGTTTATATTCTCCTATTTTCGTAACAACTCCATTGACTTTAGGTAAGGGTTGTCGCATATCTACAACTTTAGGTTTAATTCCATACTCAATACACTTTTCATATACTGCAGGAAGTAAACCTATTTTAAATTCACCATGCTTATTAACGTAATGAATTTTACCATCCCAGTTCTGCATACCTCTTTGCCTTGTACGTAAGTAGAAAGCATTTGGATGACGAATGGCAAACTCTGCATAGAGTTTCTGTGCGAACTTAAGAGGTAAGTCCAGTTCGCACATATTCCCATTCTGTATGATTATCCTACTCATTTGATAATTACAGTTACACCTTTCTTAGTAGAATCATCTACTCCCATAGCTTCCTTGATAAGCTTAATGTGATGTTCTTCATCGGCAATTAACTTATTCAACAAATACATCACATCATCATAATCAGCCCGTTCACTATATAAGGCTAGACTATTCATAATTTTCTTATAATTGCCAATGGTCTCTATCTCAGAGTTCCAGGCAATCTTCAAAGCACTTTCAGGAGAAAAACCTATTTCCACTTTAGGATAGATATCCATCACAGAATCCTGTTCATAGGGGTCTGCCTTTTGTAGAAAATCTGATAACTTGTCGTAGTGTCTCATTTCTACTAAACCAATACCAAGCATTAGCTCTGCAATGGGTTCAAACCTTGACGACTGTTGAGTATACATAAGGATAGCACTAATCTCAGAGAAAGGTTTATCCTTTAGTGCATCCTTGAACATATTAACAATATCCTCTGGCCAAGGTTCAATGTCCTTGAAATCAGGGTAATCTACTGACTGGTCCGAATACTTGAGGACATCAATAAAAGCATTAGCTGCATCCTCTACTCTGTTACCTAAAAATCTTAAAGCTTTCATAACGTTATGTTTTAATTATTAATCTTATCCCAGAGAGAGCCCTCAACTTGAGGTTCCTCTAAGGATTTTTTATTCTTATTTTTATATAAATACTTATTATACCTTTCTACTGCTTTATCAGTATATAATTGAGCAATATCGGGTAGACCATTACACCATGCTAAGGATTCAAACTGAGCATCTATGAAATCCTTATAATCCCAACCTTCTTCCTCTAGGAATGCTGCTACATAAGCGAAGTGAACATACTTCTCAGGATTCTTTTCATAGGATTCATATATACCAGTTGCCTTAGCAATCTTACTTACAAAGTAATCATGTACCTTAGCAGTGAGTTCTAAATCTGCTGACTGTAATTTAATCTCAGCTTCTGTTTGATTAGTAATGTTATCCTGCATGGATATTAACCTTTGCATAACATTACGATAATCTGTCATCCTCTTTAAACCAGTCTCAATGTATTTAATAAATCCTTCCCGAGTATCAAATTTAAAATCCTCACAAAAGGTATTACATATCTCAGCAAGCTTTTTACATAAAGCCCATTCCCTTGTATTACTTTCGTTTATTTTACGAACTCCTCTATGCTTAAGCTTTATACGAGTAGCATATAATATATCGGCAACAAGGGAAGCATTACCCTTAGATGCTAGTAATATATTAGTTACTTTCTTAGTTGTCCCTTTATTAGAAACAACCACTGCTCTAGTATTTATTGCCTCTTTTCGTGCAATAACAAAAAAAGCCTCAACTGGGAAGTTATCTACCTCTAAGGTATTTAATATTTCCTCAAATTGAGACTTAGTAATGTGAATACTGGGTTCTCTCATTTTACTCTATTACAAACTAAAACACCATTAATACAACCCTCGTTATTATCTATTGGGCATTTCTTCCCATAAAGGTTTTTAGTGGGAGAACCAAATGATACATAATATGAACCTCTATTGGTACCTACATACCAAGTAACATTTTCGGGTAAGTTTAAAGTATAATCCCTAACTTTACCATCAACCATCTCACATCTGAAAACCATATTCTTCCTTGGTTGGGGTTTTTCAAACCAACTTACAACTGGGAAGAAATATCCCATAATTAAAAGAGCAGCCAAAACTATTGAAGTCTTAACTACATAATCGATTATCTTCATCATATCATTAATATTTTAAGTTATATAATATAATAGGTAATCCTTACTCCAAAGAGTTTCGGATTTGAATTAAATCTTGATAACTTTGATACCTTGTTTGATATACTAACCTAAGAGTTTCCTTTCTCCCTAAATCGTTTACATCTTTTCCTTCTGGTAAAAACACCACCTTGACTTTTTTATAGGCAACAAGTTTGAGCGCAAGATTGATTGCGTATTTCTTGGCGTCTGGGTCCAGCAATATAATAAATCTTTCGCATGAGGATTTAAGTAATTCATTGACTTGGTATCCAGATATAGCTTTACCCATTGTGGCAATTCCTCTATCTCCAATAGTAAGGGCATTGAGTGCACCTTCACAGATGTATACCGACCTATACATCTCCAACGCATCATAATTAAATATGATAAATTCTTTGCCAACTCCTGTGATATCTTTGTTAGGGTTGTTATACCGAGGACCTTGCCCGATAACATTTCTCGCGTTATAATATCTAAGTTGTCCTCTGTAATAAAAGGGTATAATGAGGTACCCAAAGTAAGCCCCCTTTGTCGCATAGCCAATTCCATGCTTAGACAACTCAGAGATGACAAAGCCACGGCTCTTGACATATCCTCTAATGCTTTTTGCAACTTGTGACTGGCCAAGGTTAAGGATTCTGAATCCTTCGGGTAGATACAAAGGCTTAGCTTCTGCAAGTTCAACCTTTTCTTCGTGAAATTCAAGCTCATCAAATTTTCCACTATTTAAGAAATTAATTAGTTCATGGTATGTATCGAATCCTTCTATATCCATAACCAATTGAGAAGGATTCGGATGTTCATTACATCTAAAGCAATTGGTTCTATACATTGATAAGTTAACTCCCATTTTTAATTCTCTGTGACAGTAAGGGCATACTGGGAGTTTCATCCAGCCATGTTTATAATCAAATGCTCCAAGTCTTTTAATAAAGTAAGTCTTAAGTCTAGACTTAAACTGATTTGTTATTTTCATGGTTTCTAATTGCTTTACGAATTACTTTTCGTATTCTCTTTAAATCCTCAACATCTAAGTTACTGATAGAAGTTGTTTGCCAACCATTATGAGATATTTCTAAAGCTAATCCATCAGTCCATCTGTCTTTTACTACTTCTACATTTTTAGTTCTCATTCCTCTTTTTCTTTTTACCACAGATTCTACAATAGGTTCTCGTACAATACTTAGTATAATACTGAGCCCTCTTTCTACCTCCTTTGTGTGAAAATATAGCTCTTCGAGGTTTCTGTCGGGTTTCCCACCAATGCTCGGTTACCCAATCATGAATACCGAGTTTGCATTTATATATCTCCAGTTGTCCTTTCCCTTTTCTTGGAATCAGCATCAGGATTACCTTTCTTAAAAGATTCTTCAAGTTTCTTACCATATACTTCATCATAATTCTTTCTTTGTTCTTTAGTAAACTCTGTACATCTTTGCCTTTCTACATCACACCTAAATAAGGCTCTACCAGAAGGAAGACCATCCCTTTGTACTACAATCTCTGAACGAAGGATATTATCTTTCTCTTCTTGCTCTGTACTGTTAAGACCCATAATGAATTGAGCATTACGTACAATGGCAATAGAACCAGATATATCGTTCTCATCATATTTAGTTGCTTGGTGTTTCTTACCTTCACGAGTAATATGATGAGCAGTCCATACAACATCTAAATGCAAATCCTCAGCAAGATTCTGTAAGTCAATATATACATTTGAGATTCTATCAAAATCCTCTTTATCCTTTGCAATAGAAGCAAGCTTCCCTGCATAGTCAACCATCAATACCTTAATATCAATCCCTTGGCTCCTAAGAGTAAGTATCTTCTCCCTTATATAATTGCAGTCAGTAATTAATGCAGGTACTCTTTCAACGATTAATTCAACTCCAAACCTTGCAAGTTTTCTTAAATGCTTAGCCTCGAGTTTATCATAATCTCCAGTATATAATTCCTTCTTAGTTTTATTGATACTGGATTGAATGAAACGGTCCATGATTTGTTCTTGACCATTTTCTGTATCCACATAATAAACTGACTTCTTCATTCTAAGGTAACCTCTTGCAAGGTTAACCATGAAGAATGTTTTCTTTGCTTTAGGTTTATCCAAGATTACATTGATTGATGCACCTGGGAATCCTCCCGCATTGGTTAAATCGTTTAGTTGCCTAAATGGGCATGGTACTACTGAGGGTTCTGCCTGCCTTTTAAATTGACGTTCAGTAACATCTCGAATCATGAATAAAGGTTCATCCTCCTGTTTAGGTCTACTTCTTTGTAAAACCTTCTCTACCTTTCTAGAATATTCTTCGTACTGTTCAAAGTTATCTAAGTCGAATGAATCATTTAAGTTCTTCATTTCAACATAAGTAGAGAACTGATAGATTTTCTCTTTAATATATTCTGAATCAGATAATTGAATTGAATAAAGATTTTTGATAACCTTCTCGATGTTTGGGATATCGTCCTTAGTAACCAGGTCAACATAGTTTTTGGATTCTAGCATTTCTCTGAGTACTTGTTTAAGGACATTCTGTGATGGTATCTTTCTTTGCTTCTTAAAGTATTTAAGTATACCTTCACATATTAAGGAATGTTCGATAAGTACTAAGTAGCTTGGTTTTATTCTGCTTAGTACTAAACCTCCTTCCTTATCTTGAATGATGAACCTGAGAATCTCTAACTGGAAGTCAGGTGCAAAACTAAATTTAATTTTATTCTTTTTCATACATTATTATATTGCAATATTATATACTAATAGATTTTGATAGTCCTCATGTAGTTCTGAACTCATGTCCACAATATCTAGTCTTCTTATCCTCAGCCGTTCGGTGAAATTTTTTGATATTCTTATATTATATAAAATATATTTATTATATTTGCATAACGAAATACTTAAAGAATATGAGGAAATGTAATGGAAACAATGGTTCAGAGCTTCATAGATTAAAACCCATGCAGGATTATGATGAAGCAATGTTTAATCGGTTATACAAAGTTTGTAAGCCAGTTATTCGGAACCTTACCAAACAGATTGATTACAAAAGGTTTAACCTTACGCCAGATATAATATCTTCTTATTTCTGGGATAAAATGTTATTTGTTTTTAATAAGTACTACGGTACTTGTAGTGAAGAACATCTTAAAGCAAGAATCCTTTCTTCTCTTGCTACATTTAAGAATAAGCTTCTTCGATTTGCCTATGGAGAGATTGCAGAATACAATCAGAACCTATTTAAACTTGAAGACTTATTTGATAATGATAAAGAGTTAGAAGATGACGATGAAGAGGTTAAGGCTAAGGAAGAAATGCTTGAATTATTATATAAGTATATGAAAGAGAAATTATCTCCAGATGCTTATATGGTATTTGAAGTATTACTTACTCCACCTCCTTATATTAAAGAACGAATTAAAGATGGAGAAAGAATCACCAATATAATGCTGGTTGAGTTCTTTGATATGCCTAGAACTAAGAAGTCGGTTAAATACATAGGAGAACTCAAACAAGATATCTTATATTGGGAAGAGAAAGCTAAAGAAGAACTTCACTACTAAACACAAAAGAAAAGGGGCGTTTCCCAACGTCCCTCTCCTATAATCCATAAATTAAAAGTTCTTTGTCAACAATATAAGTAGTTAAGACATAATATTATAGTTTTATAATGTATGCCAGTACGTAGTAAGGTGGCCTATTTTCGTGAGGTTGACCTCCACCTGCAGCCCTGGTATCATGGTCCCATAGGCATACATAAGAATTATCTCTATCAGTTTTATTACTACCAGAAAGGTTATTACCAATCCATTGAGTACCATTAGCTCCCACCAAATCTGAATGAGCCTCGATAAAGTAAGCATCTGCGAAATTGTGAACGTGAGATGGAATCTCTTGAGTTGAAAGAGTTACTTTTTCTTGGCCACCCGTATTACCAATCAAATTGTAATCCTCATTACCCGATGACCAGCCAACAATAAACTTACCCGATAAGTCTGGTGTCTGTAAGTCTTCTACAATCTGACCATTACATAAAGCCCAACCTTCTGGTACAGAAACTCCATTCCACATGGCAATTAGTCCTCTTGGTATATTAGCTCCTGCCATACCACCAAGCTTTTCATCAATGTAAGCCTTGATATCAAAGTTTGGGAATCCTTGCAATAGTCGTAAGAGAGTTTCTATATTGGCTTGTTGCATTCCATGGATAGCAGTATTATATTCTACTGGTTGGGGAAACTTTCCTGCATAAGGAACAATAGAATATTTCTCTACTGAGTTATCCATTGAATTAGTACCTTGCCCATATATACCAATTAATACCATTGAGGATTTGTCTACCAAACCTTGAGATACTGAAGCCATAGCTCTATTCACTAGAGACTCATATGATAATTCATTATCTTCTAATACATTTGTTTTTGACAGGTTTCTAGAATCCTTGGGTGTTGGGTATAATGGGTCTACTGATTTCTTGTACAGAGAATAGAACGAATTAGATTCATTCCAGAAAGCTCTGAACTGTACTGGGTTCTGTACAGGCTCTTCCAAAGGTGTATGGTAAGCAAATACAATCACATCCTCATTAGAACCCTTTGAGCCTTCAATATTAGGTATACTAATATTAGCACTATCAGAAATATAGATTGTACCATCCCTTGCTATACAACCAAAATTTGTATCTGGTCCTTCACCAGAATCTGCAGCTTTAGTCATATACCTTGAAAGGATTCTATCCTTTATTGCTTGATATGCAGGAGAAGTAGGTTCTCCATTAGGCAAGAGAGTGATTGCATTATTTACAATCGTTGCAGAACCAAATCCACAAAATGGGCCAATGCCTACTGGTGCAGCTATAGCTTCAGCTGCATCCTTAGACTTTATTATACCTTCATAATCAAAATAGGTTTTCATAATGTATCTTTGTTATTGTTATTACTCTTATATTCTTTCGATTGGTTTTTCATATCTTGGAAAGCCTCTCCTACAGCCTTGAACTTGAAGGTTATCAATTTCCAAAAGATAGACCAGATACTGTACTTCTTTTCTACACCATGTAAAGTACAGATATGATTATAAATACTATCTATTTCAAAACAGTAACATAATACCATTACCGTTATAGATACTGTTATTGGATTTAATCCGTAAGGTTCTCCGATGGCTTTACCTATTACGGCACCCAGTAAGATGTAACACAGGTAATCAATGATTTTATTAAGAGTTCTTCTCCCGGCTCTAGATTTTCTTATTTCAATCTTCTTTGCCCTACTTGCAGATATCCCAAACCAAAAATCTGTAAGTATTAGTACAAAGGCTAATAAAATCATCCACCTCAAATTAAAGATAATGGCATAACATTCAGAAGTGAATCCAATGATACCAGTTTTAAATAATGTGTTAAAAGAGCTGCTTTCCATTTTGTTTATTCTATTTTAAGTGACCATTCTGTTCCTTCCGGAACTAATATATTAATACCTTGTTCCGAAATATCATTGGATTCCCAAGTAAGTTCTGTCTTATCAACTACATCCAACAGGTTTACTATGAATACTGCTTTAACTGCAGGATTAGCTTTCACATAGAAAGTATGTTTACCTGGTAAATTAGTAAAGAATTGATAAGGGCTTGGATGAACCACATCCGGAGCTGTCTCATATACAATATCTGAAACTTCTCCAGTATCTGAAGTACAGGTTACGATAGTAGATACTTCTTGTACATCTTTGCTTAGTTCTGCACTTACTGGATTACAAGTTAAAATATACTTAGGTATAACATCCTTAATCGTAAGGCTTACTACTGAACCTTGATAATAAAACTCATAATTACCTGCTTTATCGAAAGTGATAAGAGTGTTCGAATTGTATTTCTCAGATGAACCCTCTAAGTCAATCCCAGTTATCATATTACCACCATCTCCCCAACGTAGGTAGAATTGGCAATTCTTGGATTTGGTTAATTGATAGCCTGCCTTGATATACTTTCCTGCATCTGCTTCAGCTTCAGAGTAAGGTTCTAATTCATACCAATTCTCATCCTCTTCATTCAAAGGTTCTAACCACAAGTAGGATTGAGGAGTAGGTATATAAGCAAGTACTTCTACTTCTACAGACTTACTAGCATCACCCACCGATTCAAATTTATAACTTCCAGCCTCATTAAATTGGTATTCTGTACTTCTACCATAGTAGAAATCAGGACCAACTACATAGCGATTAGTTAATTCTAAAGTACCAAGTTTTACCCAAGTACCTTGGGTATTCTTTTTGTAAATGGTCACCTCGGTATCAAAATAACTACCTAAGTTTGCACTTTCGAAAGTAGAATAATAAATACCCGATGTAACCCAAAGATTAACTGATGCAGAACCTTGAGCATTTAGGTTTAATCGTTTGTTTGATACGCCTATATCGTAGTTAATCGTATAACCTAATCTGTAAGCTACTACTGTACCATAATTACTAGCATTACCTGAGTCATCTTTAGTACATCTAAATTGGAATGTACCAGTAGTAGTTGGTGCCCATCTTTGACCATTACGAACTAAAATACCGGGGTCTGAAATACATACGGCAATAAGTTGACTTGTATCTTCGTTAGGATCTGAAGAACGAATAGTTATCAAAGACTTTTCACCGTTGGTAAGATTTATATTCCGAGGTTCACAGAGTACAGTATAGTTAGTAGCAATAGCAGTTACGGTTAAGGTAACCTTCTTTGCTGGGAAGTCTGCAATAACCCATTCATATGTACCTGCAGAGGTTATTTCCCAAACAGAACCAGAATCTTTAGTTTCATAGGTATTAAGTAACTGTACGGATACAGGTTTAATATTTCCCTGATAATTCATATTTGCAGTTACCCTTACTTTGATTACTGGATTAGTACCTGTAATTACTAAATTATCTGGGTCTGTTCCTCCTTCTACCAAGTCGGCATATATGTGATAAGATTTAGTGTAATATTCTAAACCTATATCTACATAGGTAGTTACTGAAGTATCTCCTACACTTCGGAAATAATATCTTTGGTCACCCTTTCTTGCATAGAAAATAGAACCACTTTCGTATTTCTTTGAACTCCATTTATTCTCAGCTGGGTCATATCCAGTTACCTGATACCTTAAATCGGCATCATCATAATCTGATGTAACTATTACTCTAATAGGTACTTCGGTTATATGCCCAGTTACAATCTTTGCAGGACTGATAAGAGGTTCAGCTATAATTTTATAATTGTAAGCCAAATCAAATCCATAAGCAATCTTCCCAGATACATTGTATGGTAAGAATCTATCGAATAACTTATCAATTGATTGTTTGAAAGCTTTGAACTCTGGAGTGGGGGAAGTAAACCCATGACCGCTTATAGAAATACCTACCTCTATACATTGAGCACAACCATAAATCTTATCATAGTTGTATTTGTCGTACTGAGAATAATCGGTATCATATAAGGGGTCTACCTTTTCCCATTTATCCATCTCTCCATCGGTTGGGTCTGTAATTGTACAGGTTAGCCCATACATATTAAAAAGAATTTCGAAGAACTTTCTTGAGCCACGAATCTTAAGTAATGAGATTGAATACTTTAAGATAGTTCGAATCTGTTCATCACTTAAGTTGGGAACTCCCTTGTGTTCTCCGGTTCTAGCAAATGGTAATGCTCCCAAGAACTCCCAGAGGTAATTTAAATACCTCTGCTGAGTTTTATCGATATCGATTATATCTAGAATATTATCAATATCTTTAGTTATATCTTCTTGGAAATAGTTACCACAAATTTCTAGAAATCTTTCTAATATGCCCTTACCGTCGACTTTATAAGTATCTTGCTCTTTAAATTCGAAAGGTAAGAAATCAATTAGGTTTTTAAGATTTGTCATACGATTTCATTTACTTTAAGTGTTAACTGACTTGAGTCTTCGAATACCGGAATATTATAACCTGGGTCTGTATAATCC
>ENA-ORTI01000148-ORTI01000148.1-human-gut-metagenome-genome-assembly--contig:-NODE-148-length-84691-cov-12.296458_pt1 | contig 84691 bp, 77 predicted proteins | sample MGYA00242071_ERZ509191 | MGnify/ENA primary metagenome ERZ509191 (study PRJEB26280, sample SAMEA2338832) | human gut metagenome | biome: human gut; feature: human-associated habitat; material: faeces...
ATTGATAAATGTTATTGATTAAAACAACTGTTCAATTTGCACTTGCAATTATCCTGGAAAAACTGAAACAGTTATGTACTCAAAAGAACTGGGATGATAATACCTTCAGGAAGATTCGTAATTCTTTGGGAAAACAGGCGGGTAAAATACAGGACATCCTGCAAACCCTCCATCAAGAAAATCCAATTCAGATTTTAATAAAGGAAACAGAGTGCTTCCAAAATCCTCTGGTTCTTTTTGATGGTTTGGAAAAAGCAGCATTCTCTCTCTTAGAAAAAGGAATCAATCAATCTCTTGCCTTAAAGGTACTATTTTATTTTAAGAAAGATGAAAAAGATACAGGTCAGGGGACTTTATCCGTTGTCTTTGATTCCCTGAAATTGATTCTGCAAGGGAAACCGGTGGTTTCTCAACAATTTACTGCTAGTCTCAATTCCGTTCTGGTAGATTATGAACTCCGGGAGGGAAACGAAACCTCTCAGGAAACGGTGGATGCCTTTGGCAATCTTTATGTTGAAACTGATCAACCACTGCCAGAGGTCAAGTTAAAAGCAGGCTTCACCGTAACACTTCGCACTATGTTCAAAGACCAATACTGTCAGAAACGCTATGGAAAAATTGGAAGAAGGTCATATCCTATTGCAGAAACAGAACAAAAGAAAATGCAGAGCGCATTACTGTGGATTAGCAGAGGAGAACAGAAAAATATCACTTGGACTAAAACCGCTCCACAGGAGGTTCTTTTTGTTTTTTGTGCTCAATCCCCTGTAAAATATGATAAGCTGCTTCCGAGTTTGCAAAAACTCTATACGCCGGAAATGCAGGAAAAAACATTTAAAGATGCTTCCAGCAAATTCATTACTTCCATAAAAATAAAGGATAAAGAAGAACGCAATCTGCAGCATAGCGACAGCCTCCGTTTTTTTGTCCTGCGGAAGTTGGATAAAGGTCGGTCGAAGATTGTATATACCTATAATACTTCTCCGGAAAAAATCATTGAGGCCAGGAATGAGTGGCTTAAAGGCTGCCGAAATCTTCCAAATATCCAATTTTGTAAAGATAAAAATGATATCTATCCTCTTGAGGTAACCGGATATATGAATGCATTCTGGAATCAGTCTGGCAACAAAATCGACAAAGATTTTAGAGCTTATCCTGGATACTATGGAATCAAAGTGTTCTTCGGCAATGATAAAACGATTATCCGTCAGAATCTTTCTTTTCTGATAACAAAGCTGCAGCGCATTGCTCCAGTGTTAGGGAATCTCCTGGTAAAAAAAGCCCAGAATAAATTTGCAGAAGAATGGAAAGGCAGTTTGATTTTGCTGGGCTTGTATCTGTACAAGATGAACTGTCAAAAGGAGGAATATATGACTAGTTATCCGTATCTTTTGGGGCAGATGTTGAAAGTATCTGATTTGCTCCATGCCTTCTATTGTACTGTCGTACGGCAAGGGAGTATGCCGGCACAGTTTGTAGGCAGCAGTCTGTATCTTTTTGCTGCCGAGATGCCCGGACAGGCACTGATGATGCTTTCCCAGAGAATGCAGCCCTATATAGCCTGGGCGAAGACGTATGCCCTGAGACAAGACGAAGAAAGCTGGAAGGCCAATTGGCTCCTGTCATTGTATGAAAAAATAGCTGCCGGACTCTGGAAACAGTGGCAAAGAGAGACTCGATTCAACGATGAAGAAAGGGCAGAATTGTTTATTGGATACTTGGCGGGTTTGCCTGTAAAAGAAAAACAAATGCAGGAAAAAAGAACCGACGAAGTACAGGAATCAAAAGAGGAAAATCATGGATGCTGAATTTTGCAGAGCAACTGGGCTACTGATTATTGAGGTAGTCAATTCCAATCCTAATGGGGACCCGGACCGTGAAAGCGATCCACGTCAGAGACCTGATGGAAGAGGAGAAATCAGTGGAGTTTCGTTTAAAAGAAAGCTAAGAGATTTGCTGGAAGATCATACCACGCCTTTTTTCAGGGCTCTTCCAGAAGATTTCAGCAAAAAGGAAAACGCCGACCGTTTCCAGATCCTTGAAAGTCGTGGAAGAGATAGAAATGCAATTCGGAAAGAATTAACGGGTGGCTTAAAGGACGGAAAATATGATCATATAGCGTATCTGAACAGCGAATTTGTCCGTAAATATTGGGATGCACGTGTCTTTGGAAACACCTTTCTGGAAAGTGGAAATGCCAAGGAATTTATTAAAACGGGTGTAGTGCAATTCGGCTTAGGATTATCTCTTTCTCCTGTTTCTATATTGCGAATGAGCAATACCAGTAAAGCAGGGGTTGAGGCTGATAAAAACCAGGGAATGGCACCCATGGCATATCGGGTAGTGGAGCACGGAGTATACTGTATGCCTTTTTATGTGAACCCTAACTTCGCCCATTATACAGGCTGTACTGCAGCGGACATTGAACTACTGAAATTCCTCATTCCCCAGGCGTATGATCAAACCCGCTCTGCTATGCGAACGGATGTAAGAATCCGGCATGCCTGGTATATCGAACATAAGAACCTTCTGGGAAGCTGTCCGGATTATCTTCTGATGGAGGCGTTGACACCGGAACGAATCGGGAACCCGGAAGAACCTTCGAAATCCTGGGCAGATTATCAGGATAAAACCGCACTGCCGGATGATTTAAAAAATAAAGTCGCCAGCTGTATCGACTTGATTGAAAAATGAAACAGTATCTGGCTCACAGTGCAAAAGATATATATCCTGCACAACCCTATGAAACCCATATCCGTCATGTCTTGAAAAAAGTGGAAGCAAGTTTAGGGGAGATAGCTCCGTTTCTTTCTGAAAATCACCAGAATATGTTTTTGACGACAGCCAGATTGGCGGCCGCCTATCATGATTTGGGAAAGCTGGAACCGGAAAACCAAGAGTGCCTTTCGGGCGCAAAACCTGCCGCTCATCTGCCCTTACATCATACGGATGCAGGCTGCGCTTTTCTTCTTCTACAAAATCCTTCTGCAGGGATTACCGTCTATTCCCATCATCTGGGGCTTCCGAATTTTTCAGATGAAATCTTGAAAAATGAGAAAGCATTTCGGGATAAGGAATTATACAGTCGGACAAATAGAGATTTACCAGATCTTCTTTCTATTCAACGGTTGCTCTTGGGAAAAGAAGTGAAAGGGACCATCAGTTCTGAAGGAGAATTCACAGGAAATATTCAGGTTTTCCGTAGACTATTACTTTCTATCCAGGCTTCTGCGGATTTTACTGATGTTGCCGAAACCTATGGAAAACTACAGCCCACTGTTATTCCGCGGTTGCGTGCAGAAGAACGGCTTAAAGCCCTTGATGCGTATGTGCAGGGGTTGGGAAAGGGGGCTGCTGATACACGCAATCAGCTGAGATTGGAATTTTACCGGGAAATGCAGGCAAAAACTATGCAGGCACCATACAGCTTTTGTGATGCTCCAGTGGGTTCCGGAAAAACAACTGCTGTAATGGCCCATCTGCTTCGGCAGGCTATAGATACCGGTGCCAGACGAATTTTCGTTATCCTTCCTTTTACCAATATTATCAACCAATCTGTGAAAGTTTATCGCAAGGCCCTGACTCTTCCGGGAGAAAATCCGAGGGAAGTTGTAGCCGCAGTCCATTCCAAAGTTGATTTTGAACAAGAAGAATATCGGCAGCTAAGTTCCAGTTGGCAGGCTCCTGTCATTGTGACTACCGCAGTGGCGTTCTTCGAAACTTTGGCTTCTAATCGGCCCTCTGTACTGCAGCGTCTTCGGCAACTTCCGGGAAGTGTCTTTTTCCTGGATGAAGCTCATGCGCAACTTCCACTTTCTCTAATACCTCTTGCCTTGAAGTGGATAACTTGTTTATCGCAGGAGTATTCTTGTTACTGGGTCTTTGCCTCCGGGTCGTTGGTTCAGTATTGGAAAATCAAGGAAATGCTTCCCAATGGTGCGTTGCCTATGAAGGTGGCAGCATTATTACGGGAGAATATCCGAAAAAAACTTGTTCAGTATGATACTCGTAGACTATCCTTTCGTTGGAGACCGGAACCTGTTGCTAAAGAAGAACTGGTTCAATGGGTCAGCAGTACTCCTGGACCAAGGCTTTTGATTGTAAATACTGTGCAGACAGCAGCTGTGCTGGCCAAAATTTTTGAACAACAGCAGGGAAAAGAGAAGGTTGAACACATGTCTACAGCCCTGATGCCTTCTCATAGGGAAAAGGTATTGGAAGTTATCCAGAAACGGCTTGCAGATTTAAAAGATCGGGACTGGACACTAGTGGCAACTTCCTGTGTGGAAGCTGGTGTAGATATGTCTTTCCGTAGTGGGTTCAGGGAATGTGCTTCAGTAGTTTCGCTTCTGCAGACAGCTGGTCGTATCAACCGAAATGGAGAAAACCAGGATGCTGCCGTTTGGACGTTTTTCCTGCAAGACGATCCCATGTTGACCAGAAATAAAAGTTCGCAGATTGCCGGTTCTATTTTACAGGGTTATTTCGAAAGAGGAAAAACAATTTCACCTGAATTGAGCACACAGTCTATACTTGACGAAATCCATCAATATGACTGTGTTCTAGAGAAAGCAAAGAAGTTGTTGGAAGAAGAGGAAAGCTGCAGCTTTACAGATGTATGTAAGAATTTTAACGTAATTGATGAGGATACGGTTCCAGTTATTGTGGATACTGATTTGCTGGAGAAAATCCAGAACAAGACTGCAAACTGGAACGACGTTCAGATGGGTTCGGTTTCCATACGTAGATCTTGTCTGGAAAAGTGGAAAGTCCAGGAGATTGCACCAGGGAAAGGGTTGTATCATTGGACATTGGGGTATGATGCGTTCATCGGATATATGAAAGGCGTACTAGAAATGGTAAAACAATAAAGAATTCTGTGTTTGCATGTTTGCTGGATGAGGCTCAGTTTGTCCTGCTGGTTCTGCAAGCGCGAAGGGAAAGCAAACAGAAAGAAAAAGTACCCAGGGATGGGACTTTAAAAATCTTGAAGATGACTTTCGCGAAATAAGACGAGTGTGACTGAGAATTATCGTGCTGTCTCGTCTGACAGTCGCCCCCGTATGGGGGCGTGGATTGAAATTTTAATCGTTCTGCAGTGCTCATTCCTTCACCTTCGTCGCCCCCGTATGGGGGCGTGGATTGAAATATATCCTTATCACCACTAATGATGATGGAAGGGGGTCGCCCCCGTATGGGGGCGTGGATTGAAATCCCAGGACAAGCGGCGGCACGTCATCTGCGTTGAGTCGCCCCCGTATGGGGGCGTGGATTGAAATCAAACGGGAAGGGACCAGGGAAGAAGTCAATCGTCGCCCCCGTATGGGGGCGTGGATTGAAATCCACATTTTGAACACCCAAATGTGGGAACCGAAAGTCGCCCCCGTATGGGGGCGTGGATTGAAATGATGGCAGAAAAGTCTGCCACGATAAAGCGGGATGTCGCCCCCGTATGGGGGCGTGGATTGAAATTAAGAATAATCGGTACAGCACAAAATGATATAGGTCGCCCCCGTATGGGGGCGTGGATTGAAATTACAATCGGGCAACCGATGAACTGTTCACCTGCTTCGTCGCCCCCGTATGGGGGCGTGGATTGAAATCTTGCCACCGATTTTCAGGCCAGCTGCTTGGAAGTCGCCCCCGTATGGGGGCGTGGATTGAAATTTTGACGGGTGTTCCCTTGTGCGCTAATTTTGGGTGTCGCCCCCGTGAGGGGGCGTGGATTGAAATCAGGAAGCCTGCTCCAGAAAAAACTACAACGAAGTCGCCCCCGTGAGGGGGCGTGGATTGAAATCGTAAGCAAGCTGTACAGTCCCATTTGTCCAAAAGTCGCCCCCGCGAGGGGGCGTGGATTGAAATCTCCTGTCTAACCTGAATCGCCTCAAGTAACTCAAGTCGCCCCCGTGAAGGGGCGTGGATTGAAATTCGCCCCGTCGGATGTTCGACGCAGCGGCGATGAGTCGCCCCCGCGAGGGTCGTGGATTGAAATCCCACTGTATAATTAGCCCGCCAAAAAAACTGCCCGTCGCCCCCGCGAGGGGGCGTGGATTGAAATTAAAACAGAGAAAGAAGATTTTGCTGACTTTATTGTCGCCCCCGCATGGGGGCGTGGATTGAAATAGAAGGATGCCGAACGCATGATATCTGAACGGGAAGTCGCCCCCGTATGGGGGCGTGGATTGAAATAAAATCCGAGAATGCACGCTTACACAAATGTCCCGTCGCCCCCATACGGGGGCGTGGATTGAAATTCCATCCATGACGTGAAAGCCGGTCAGTACAAGACGTCGTCCCCACGAGGGGGCGTGGATTGAAATATTGCCACCCTGGACAACCGTACAACGCCGATTTGGTCGCCCCCGCATGGGGGCATCGGCGTCAGCCGATACTTTGCAGGACCGGCCGAAAACGATGGAGTGTTCGGCAGAAGTAGGAATATGATGATTGCAGTATCCATTGCTGTATCTCAGGTGGATAGTTCCCGTACCTTTGTCAAGATATTTGGTCCTTTTAGGAACTCATACCTCCACCACCGGGCAAGCTCGGTCCTCAGCTACGGTATAAGCGACCTCGCTATCCGCTTGAAGTGGATGCTCTCTGCTTACACCCCTGCAGGGCGGAATTGGCCTCTGGCTATGCTGGTACACTTTGCGGATATACGTCGATACCCCGGGAGCCAGGAGGTGCGGGGGTCAGGTCAGTACGGGTATAGGAGGACTTTTCCCATCTGGGAGGCCGGGACGGGTTTGCCAGCGGCGAACCCCCACGCCGTCGACCTCGAAGCAGCGATGAAAAATTTTTGACCCCATTTCTGAATAACTATACTTTGATGTAGCTCCACCAAGGACTTATTGCTCTATAGCCACGGAAGAGGCTCCCTGCAGGAAAGGGGAAAATCTGGTATAATGGACAAAATATCCTGTTGGCGCCCCTGCGGGCACTGCCGCTACCCAAGGAGGTTTCTATGGAACATCTGATTCTGCTCACAGGGATCGTGCTGATCTCCTGTGCCCTGTTTGACAAAATATTCGGCCGGACCGGTGTGCCCGGCCTGTTCCTTTTCATCCTGCTGGGGATGCTTTTTGGGTCGGATGGGCTCTTGAAGATTCCTTTTGACAACTACGTCCATGCGGGAAATCTCTGCAGTGCGGCCTTGGTGCTGATCATGTTCTATGGGGGCCTGGGGACCAATCTGAAAGCGGCCCAGCCGGTGCTGAAGGAATCCCTTTTCCTTTCCTGCGCGGGGACCCTCATGACGGCAGCCCTGGTGGGCCTTTTTGGGGTGAAGATCCTGGGCCTGCCGCTTTTGGAGGGGATGCTCCTGGGCAGCGTCATCTGTTCTACGGACGCGGCTTCCGTGTTCTCCATCCTCCGTTCCAAGAAGATGAACCTGAAATACGGGACTGCTTCCCTGCTGGAACTGGAAAGCGGCTCCAACGACCCCTTTTCCTATATGGCCACCGTGGTGGTACTAGCCCTGATGCAGGGAGCGGACCTGGGGCCTTGGGCCATGGTCCGGATGCTGGCACTCCAGGTGCTGATAGGGCTGGCCATGGGGGTGGGAGCGGCCTGGGCAGTGAAAAAGCTCCTGCTGAGACTCCATCTGGAAGAAGAGACCCTGACAGACGCCCTGCTCCTGGGCACAGGCCTGCTTACCTATGCTCTTTCCAATGGCCTTGCCGGGAACGGTTATCTTTCCGTCTACATGGCCGGGATCCTCATCGGCAACAGCCGAATCCCTGGGAAAGGGGCCTGCATCCGTTTCTTCGACAATCTGACCGGCCTGATGCAGATGCTGCTGTTCTTCCTGCTGGGACTCCTGGCCTTTCCTTCCCGGCTCCCGGCGGTGGCCCTGCCTGCTTTGGGGACGGCGCTCTTCCTGACTTTTGTGGCACGACCGGCTGCGGTGGCGCTGGTGCTGGGGCCTCTCCGCTGTCCTTTGAACCAGATTGGTTTCGTTTCTTTTGCGGGCATGCGGGGAGCGGCTTCCATCGCTTTTGCCATCCTGGCCATCAGCGGCGGGGCGCAACTTTCCTATGATCTGTACCACATGGTATTCTTCATCGTCCTGTTTTCCATCCTGATACAGGGGACGCTGATCCCGCCAGCTGCCAGGAAGCTGGACATGATCGACGATACGGAAGACGTAATGGCCACCTTCAACGATTACACCCGGGAAATGCCCGTGCAGTTCGTCCGATGCATCCTCCGGAAAGATCATCCTTGGGAAGGGAAGCCCTTGGCCGCCATTACCATGCCCCCAGGTTCTTTGGCGGCTGCCGTCATCCGTCAAGGGCAGGAGATCCTGCCCAAAGGGGATACGGTGCTCCAAGAGGGAGATGAGATCATCCTGTGCGGACTGGAAGGGGGCAGTGCAGAAAGCAGCGGTTTTTACCAGGTGCGTCTTTCTCCTCGAGATGAGTGGACCGGTCAGAAGTTAGCGGATCTTTCCCTCCACGATGCGCTGATCCTCCTGATCCGCCGGGGAGAGAAAGTCCTCATCCCTTCCGGGGATACGGTGTTCCGAGCAGGGGATGAACTGGTAGCGGCACAAAAAAGGCCATGACCGGCGGGACTCTCTTGCCAAGAGGGAGGGAGCAGGGTAGAATAAGAACCATCTTGTAAGAGTTCCATGATTTGAAACCAAACTTTTTATCATCCACGGAGAGACTGCCATGTCAGGAGATTTACCGACCATTTCACAACTGGAATGCTTCATTATATACGGACGGGTAGGGAACTTTGCCCGGGCGGCCCAGGAGGCCCATATCACCCAGTCGGCCTTCAGTGCCCAGATCAAACACCTGGAGACCACCCTGGGGATCACCCTGATCCAACGGTCCAAAAGGGGCAGCCAGCTGACAGAGGAAGGGGAGGCGTTCCTGACCCGGATCACAGCCTGGATGGACGGACTGCGGAAAATCGTCTATGAGACCCGGTCAGCAGCGGAATCCCAGCCGGTGGAATTAAATGTGGGGATCCTCCGGTCCCTGGGGGATATCCATATGAACCGGCACATCGCCTATTTCCGGCACACCAAGCCCAATCTCCGGTTCAATGTGTTCGACCTGGCCACCTACCAGATCCACCAGGCCCTGACGGAAGGCCGGCTGGACGTAGTGTCCACATATTTCGTCCAAGAAAGCCTGCCCCGGCGGGAGAAGGCCAAAGCTTTTGCAGTGGTCCATTTCTGCCAGGATAACCTGGTGTACTATGCGCCGCTGCTGCCGGTAGGAGAACGCCCGCTCACCCGGGAAGAGATCCTCAGCCACCCTTTGGTGCTGTATCCCACCAGTTATTTCATGAACCAGATCTACCAGCAGTATTTTGCCAGCACCCCCATGGAACCGCTGATCTCTGCCCGACTCTCCACCCCCTATGCCATGATCCACTATTGCCAGGAAAACGAGGCGGGGGCTCTGTTGCCGGAGCGGATGCTGAAGACCTTGGGACACCACAACGGTTGGCACGAGCTCCAGGTCCCTCTCCAGGCGGAAGGGTATCTGATCTACCGGAAGAAAAACCCCAAGCTTCCCCTGATCCAGGCCTATGTGGAACAGGTGATGGCCAGCTTCCAGCAGAAAAAAGAAAAAGTCATCGAATGATGCGATGGATGTAGGTGTGATCGTTTTTTGCGATCACACCCATCTTTTTTATCCGCTACAAAAAGAGCCGGCGGCCACGTATAATCAGAATCAGAGTGAAAACCGTTATCCTGCTAAAGAAAGGTCGCTGATTGTCCATGACTGCAAAACCCCGTCTCTGGACCAGAGGATTCGTCCTGGATACCCTGGTCAATTTCCTGATTTACATCATTTATTATATGCTGATGGTGATCATCGCTTCGGAAGCCATCCATTCCCTCCATGCCACCGTCAGTGAGGCCGGCCTGGCCGCTGGGATCTTCGTGCTGGGGACCTTGGTGGCCCGGCTGTTTGCCGGCCGTTCGGTAGAGCTGTACGGCCGGAAGAAGATGCTCTATGCCGGGATCCTGTTTTACCTGGCAACCACCTGCATGTATTTCCTCATCGATTCTCTGGCCACCATGTACATCGTCCGGTTCCTGAGCGGGGTGGGCTACGGCATTGCTTCCACCGCCACCAGCACCATCGTATCCGCCATGATCCCGGCGGAACGGCGGGGAGAAGGCATCAATTATTATGCTCTGAGCATGAGCCTGGCTGCAGCCATCGGCCCTTTCATCGGCATGATCATGCAGCAGATGTTCCCCTTCCGGGTGATCATCCTGTTCTCCATCGGGATGGTGCTGATCTGCCTGGGAGCTGCCTTTGTCATGAAGGTGGATGAGATCCAGCTGACGGAAGAACATCGGGCCGCTCTCAAACAGCTGTCTCTGGCTAATTTCCTGGAACCTCGGGTGATGGGGATCTCTTTGGTAGGCTTTTTCGTGGCGGTATGCTATTCCAGCGTGCTGAGCTTTTTGGCCACCTATGCGGCAGAACTGCACCTGATGACGGCGGGGACTCTGTTCTTTGTGGTCTATGCCCTGTCCATTACGGTGGCCCGTCCCATTGCCGGCGTGATGTTCGACCGGAAAGGGGAAGATTTCGTCATGTATCCCACCTATGCCTGCCTGGCCATCGGCCTTTTGGTGCTTTCCTTCACTACCCAGAGCTGGGAGATGCTGCTGGCCGGGATATTCGTAGGCCTGGGCTACGGGACCTTCATGTCCAATGGCCAGGCCATCTGTGTGAAGCTGGTGGAAGAAGTCCGGATCGGAGTGGCGGTCTCCACCTATTTCGTGATGCTGGACCTGGGGCTGGGGGTAGGGCCCTATATCCTGGGTGCCTTCAAGGAATCCTTGGGCTTCCAGGGAATCTATTCCGCGGTAGGCTTGGGCGCCATCGGGTGTGCCGTCCTTTACTGGTTGCTCTACGCCCGGAGACGGAGAGTAAGGACGGAAGAAGGACCAGAAGAACTGGAAGAAGCGTGAAAAGAGGGGGATGCTGCACAGTCTGTGCGGCATCCCCTTTTTCTTTTTTCCTTTCTCTATGGTATAATCAAAAGATAAGAAACAGCGAAGGAGAAGTGCCATGCTGGCTGATTTACATATCCATACCACTTTTTCGGACGGGGTCTATACTCCGGAAAAGATCATTGCCCAAGCCCTGTTTTCCGGCATCACAGCCCTTGCCATTACGGACCATGACAATATCCAGGCCTATGACCGGGCCGCCCGGGCTGTCCATTCCCGCCATCTGGGACTGGAACTGATCCGGGGGGTGGAAATCGATACGGATTACAAAGGAAAAGATGTCCATGTGCTGGGCTATCATTTCGACCCGGAGAACCGGGATCTGCTCCAGGCCATGACTTGGACCCGGATCGGCCGGATCCAGCGGGTGCAGAAGATGGTCGAAAAGATCGATACCCTGGGCTATCCTTTGACTTTCAAGGAAGTCCTGGAAGAAGCCCAGGGAGCCAAAAGCCTGGGCCGTCCTCACATTGCTCGGGCCCTGGTGAAGAAAGGGCTGTTCCCCGGCACCCAGGCGGTGTTCGATGCCTTGATTGGCAGTGGGAAGCCGGCCTATTTCCGGCAGGTAAAGCTCTCCCCTCAAGAGGCAGTGGATCTGCTCCATCAGGCGGGAGGTATCGGAGTGCTGGCCCATCCGGCGGAAATCGCAGATCCGGATCTGGTGGAAGAGCTTCTTTCCACGGTGCCCTTTGACGGTCTGGAAGTGTGGCATCCTTCCACCCTCCAGGAGAATCCTCCTCATGACTGGCTCCAAGTGGCCCGGGACCATCATCTGATGACCAGCGGGGGCAGCGACCTCCACGGGAATCCAGGACGGTTCCCCCGACATCTGGGAGAATTCCCGGTGCTGTACAAGGATGTGGCAGACATCATTGCAGGGAAGCGCTCCTGACTTCCTTCATCACTGACAAGAAACGGCTTTGCCGCCGTATTCCCTTGAAAAGCAGGTGTTAAACATGAAAGTAGTAGCTTTTGTGGGCCCCAGCGGCACGGGCAAAAGTTTCCGGGCCATCGGGGTGGCCCACGACCATCATTGCGACGGCATCATCGATGACGGCCTCCTGATCGAAGGGACCAAGATCCTGGCCGGGACCAGTGCCAAAACGGAACAGAACAAGGTACAAGCGGTGAAACGGGCCATCTTTATGGAAAAGGACCACTGCCAGGCGGTACGGGAAGCCCTGACCCGCAGTGACATCCGGACTCTCCTGGTGATCGGGACCTCTGACAAGATGGTCCGGACCATCTGCAAACGGCTCCAAGTGCCGGCTCCTTCGGAAACGGTCTATATCCAGGATATTTCCACCACCCGGGAGATGAAAAAAGCCCGGGAGACTCGGATCAAGGAAGGCAAACATGTGGTGCCGGTGCCCACCATCGAATTGAAGCCCCATCTTTCCGGAGTACTGGTGGACCTGCCCCATAGGCTGTTTTCCCGGAACAAGAAACATCATGCCCTGGCAGAAAAGTCCATCGTCCGTCCAGCCTTCAGCTATTATGGGAAGATCACCGTATCCGATTACGTGGTCAGTGATATCGTCCGCATCGTGGTGAAGAAGAATCGGGAAGTGGACCGGATCACTTCCATCAAGGTCCGCCGGCCTTCGGATACCAGCAAGGGGATGACCATCTATCTGGAAATCATCCTGTTCTTCGGAGCTCCCATCTATGAAGTGGTCAAGAGCCTCCAGACCAAGATCAAGCTGAAGGTGGAAGGCATGACCAGCATGCCGGTGAAGAACATCGATGTTTCCATCCGCAGCCTGACCGTACGTCCTCCGGATATCCCCAAGAATCTCCAGGAACCACCGGAATCCGTTCCCGGAACGGGAGAGGAGGCTGGCAAAGAGCGGGCAGGGGAATGATCGATTGGAACCGAAGGGCGGCTGTCCGGTGCAGAAGGATGTTTTTCTGCACTGGCAGGCTGCCCTCCTGCAATTTACCATTTGTTTTCCTTTTTCCCCCGGTACTATGCTATAATAGGAGAAGATGTTTCAAGCGGGAGCCTGGAAAATTTCCCCGTATCCATAAAATATAAAAATCACTGGCAGGTCATACTCTATGAACAAAACCTTATTTCGCATGCTGTGCGTGTTGTTTTTTGTCATCATCCTCGTATCAGCAGGCGTTCTTTATTTTACTTTTGATGTACGGGCACTGGAATATCTCACAACCTTCAAATGGTATTATGCGCTCTTGGCACTGGGCGTCTTGTCCGTGGGACTTTTTTTCGATGCCACCCGCCTGATCACCCTCACCCGGCTTTCCGGCGAGAAAATGGACTATGCCCATATTTTCTATGCGGTATTCAGCAATTATTTCCTGGCACTGCTCACCCCGGGACAGGGCGGGGGCGGCATCGCCATGCTCATGTTCATGAAGCGGGCTGGGGTGCCGGTGGCCAAATCCACCCTGATCGTCATCGTCCGGACTGTCTTTTCCATCCTGTTCCTGTTCCTGATGATGCCTGTGGTGTTCTTTTTTGATCCGGTCCTGGTAAGCTGGATGCCCACCAGTGTCATCATCCTGGTGTGCGCCTTCTTCATCGGTGCTCCCTGGCTCCTGTGGCATCTCATCATGGGCGGGCGCCTGGAAAGATGGCTGGCCCGGTTCAGCCGCCGGTTCTCTCCCCGGGTCCAGGAAGCCATTTTCCTGGGCTACCGGGATTTCCAGCAGGCCATGTTCATGCTGAAAGACAATCCCCGGCAGGTATTCCGTGCTTTCGTGGAATCTGGGATCAGCCTGCTGTTCATCTATTCGGTGGTGCCGGTGTTCATCAAGGCTTTCGGCATCAGCCTTCCTTATTACATCGTCATGGGGCGGATGTGCCTGATCAACCTGGTGCTCTATTTCACTCCCACTCCCGGAGGCAGCGGCGTAGCCGAAGGGGGATTCCTGGTACTTTTCAATTCGCTGCTTCCTCCCGGGGTTTCCGGGGTCCTGGCTGTCCTTTGGCGGTTTTTCTGTGAATACATCCCTTTCACCATCGGCGCCATTGTGACCATCAAATGCTTTGGCTTGGATATATTGACCAAAATCCGTGATCGGAGGGATATGGATTCATGAGAAAGATCTTAGTGACAGGGGGAGCCGGGTTCATCGGTTCCCATGTGGTCCCCGCTCTTTTGGACCGGGGAGACTGTGAAGTGACGGTATTGGACAATCTGTCCACCGGCAGGCGGGCCTATGTGCCGGCAGGAGTGTCTTTCCGTCTGTTGGATATCCGTTCCCGGGAACTGGAAGACTTCCTGGCCCGGGAAAAATTCCAGACGGTGATCCATCTGGCGGCCCAGACCTTGGTGCCTTATTCCATGGCACATCCGGAAGCCGATGAGGACCTGAATGTGGCCGGCCTAGTGCATCTTTTGGAAGGCTGCCGGAAAAGCGGTGTGGAACAGATCATCTTTTCTTCCAGTGCTGCCATCTACGGGGATAACCAGAACCTGCCCCTCCAAGAAACGGAAATGCCGGCTCCCACTTCCTTCTATGGCCTTTCTAAAGCTGTGGGGGAAAGCTATATCCGGCTCTACAGCCAGGCTTTCGGCCTGCACCATGTGATTTTCCGCTTCGCCAATGTGTACGGGGAACGGCAGGGAGAAACTGGAGAGGGAGGAGTGATTTCCATCTTTGCCCGGAAGATCGCCCAGCAGGAGCCGGTGACCATTTTCGGGGACGGGAACCAGACCCGGGACTTCGTCTATGCCGGAGATATCGCCCGGGCCATGTGCCTGGCCGTAGGGTATCCGGGCTGCGCCACCCTGAACGTCTCTACCAACAAGGAAGTTTCCCTGAACCAGCTGATCACGGTGCTGGAAAAGGTATTGGGACACCGGATGGATGTCCGGTACGGCCCGGTCCGTCCGGGAGATATCTATGCCTCTGTGCTGAGCCACAAAGCCCTGGTGGAAACCCTGGGGATGCGGGAGTATACGGATCTGGAAACGGGTTTGGCCAAGACCATGGCCTATTTCCAAAAATAAGGGGAGCAGGGAGAACAAGGAGGGAACGGCATGGAAAAAATCGTCCTTTCGGTTCTGGCCCTGCTTTTTTTCTTGACCACAGGCTGTGGGGGAAAAGCAGGCCAGGCACCTGGCAGCAGGACGCCGGCAAAAGAACTGACCTTGGCCACCGGTCAAAGCCTGGACAGCTATGGGAACTTGGGGAATGATCTGGCCGCCCTGGTGAGCCAGGACGGCAGGATGCCTCTTCTGAAGGGACTGGAAAGTTCCGGCTCCTTGGCCAATATCGAACTCCTGCGCCAGGAAAAGGCAGATCTGGCTCTGGTCCAGAGCGATGTAGCTTGGTATGCCCGGACCGGGACGGATCTTTATCAGGACCGTCCTCTGGAGGATCTCCAGCAGGTGGGGGTGCTCTATCCGGAAACGGTCCAGATCATCACCTATGACCTGACCGGGATCCGCAAACTCCAGGATCTGAAGGGGAAGACAGTTTCTGTGGGAGCAGCCGGGTCCGGGTCTTCCCTGAATGCTCGGCAGATCCTGGAAGCTGCCGGCCTGACGGAAGATGATGTGCGGGTCCAGTACCTTACGGTGACCGATACGGTCCGGGCCCTGAAGGAAGGCACTGTAGATGCAGCTTTCCTGACTTCTTCCCTGCCTCATCCGGCCTTGAAGGAGCTGGCCCGGCAGCGGCGTCTGGTCCTTATCCCAGTAACGGGCCAGGCTTTGGAAGACCTTTTGGGGGCTTATCCTCTGTACCAGCCGGTGACCATCCCGGTGGGGACCTATCCCAACCAGACACAGGCCTGCAGCAGCGTAGCCGTCCAGTGCCTCCTGGTGACCCGGCCGCGGCTTTCCAAGGAGGCCCTGGCAGGGATCCTCCAGCGGTTCTGGGCTCATTGGCCGGAACTCCAGGGGAAATATCCCTATCTTTCCCGGGAAGCGAAAAAAACGTTTTTCCAGGCGCCCCTGCTGCCGTTAGCACCCGGTGCCGAACAATTCAGAGATCAAGTTCAAGTCGGTTCTTGAGGCAGAAAACAAAACTCCATTTGCAAAACAGGCATCAAACCTGTATAATGTTGAACAAGAGACTAGTCCTATAGGATCCGAAAGAGCACCAATCGTTCGGATTCGTAGGGGATACGGGAATTGAAAACATAGTTTCGAAATGGGAGTATGGAACGCCAAGATACTCCAGTCTTTTAATATGCAAAATTACAAAGGAGGTGTCCCTTTGAATAACAGTAAAGGGCAGCAAAAAAAATTATCCATCATCCCCCTGGGCGGTCTGGGAGAAATTGGCAAGAACATGACCGCATTCGTTTACGGCAATGACATGATCCTGGTGGATGCCGGCTTGGCATTCCCTGATGATGACATGCTGGGGATCGATCTGGTGATTCCAGATACCACATTCCTCATGGAGAACAAAGAAAAATTCAAGGCCATCTTCCTGACCCACGGCCACGAAGACCATATCGGTGCCTTGCCGTATGTCATGAAGGACTTTGATGTGCCCGTCTATGGGACCCCGCTGACCTTGGGGATCCTTTCCGGGCGGCTGAAGGAAAACGGCGTATCCGACAGCAAATGCAAGATGGTGAAGCCAGGCGCCACGGTCCGGGCCGGCGCATTCCGGGTGGAATTCATCCGGGTCAACCACAGCATTCCCGATGCGGTTGCTCTGGCCATCCATACCCCGGTGGGGGTCATCGTCCACACCGGCGACTACAAATTCGACCAGACCCCGGTGGACGGGCAGGTGACGGACTACGCCAAACTGGCAGAAGTGGGCCGCAAAGGGGTCCTCTTGCTGATGAGCGATTCCACCAATATCGAGCGGACCGGGTACACCCCCAGTGAAAAAAGCGTGGGCAAGACCCTGGACGAACAGTTCCGGCTGGCCAAGAACCGGGTCATCGTAGCGACCTTCTCTTCCAACGTGCACCGGATCCAGCAGGTGATCGATGCCGCGGTGATGACCCGCCGGAAAGTAGCTGTCATCGGCCGCAGCATGGTGAACGTGGTGAACATTTCCATTGAGATGGGATATCTGAAGGTGCCCCAGGGTGTATTGATCGACATCGACGAAGCCCGGAACTATGCCCCCCGGCAGATCGCCATCATTACCACCGGCAGCCAGGGCGAACCCATGAGTGCCCTGACCCGGATGAGCAACAGCGACCACCGGAAGGTCTCCATCATGCCCGGAGACACGGTGATCATCTCTGCCACTCCCATTCCCGGCAACGAGAAGGGTGTGGCCCGGACCATCGACAACCTGTACAAGCAGGGAGCCGAAGTGATCTACGGCCGGGAACAGGGGATCCATGTTTCCGGCCACGCCAGCCAGGAAGAGATTAAACTGATGCACCGGCTGGTCCATCCCAAGTTCTTCATGCCGGTCCACGGGGAATACCGCCATCTGGTGAAGCATAAGAAACTGGCCATGCAGCTGGGCTTGCCCAAGGAAAACATCGTGATCGCAGAAAACGGCTCTGTCGTTGATCTGACCCGGGATTCCATCGGGATCTCCGGCAAAGTCACTGCCGGCCGTGTGCTGATCGACGGCCTGGGTGTGGGCGATGTGGGCAATGTGGTGCTCCGTGACCGCCGCCAGCTGTCCCAGGATGGGATCCTCATCGTGGTGGTGACCATCGACCACAGCACCTACCGGATCGCTGCGGGCCCGGATATCGTATCCAGAGGATTCGTCTATGTCCGGGAATCGGAAGAGCTGATGGAAGGGGCCCGGGACCGGGTGCTGAGCACTCTGGACAAATGCCACGAAAACAACATCACCGAATGGTCCGCCTTGAAGAGTGCCGTCCGGGACAGCCTGGGCCGGTACCTGTTTGAAAAGACCAGACGGCGTCCCATGATCCTTCCTCTGATCATGGAAATCTGAGCCAACAAATAAAAATCTTCAGGAAGGGAACAGCGTGGAAAAAAAAGAACGGACTCGCAGAAACAATAAGAAAATCGAATTTACCTTCAACCGGGAAGTCCTGGGGATCCTGCTGGGGGCTTTCGCCGTATTCATGCTCTGTGCCTTGGCGGGGCTCGCTACGGGGAGCGCCGGGGATTTCCTCAAGAAGGTCCTGACCTATGCACTGGGCGTAGGGGCTTTCCTCTTTCCCCTGTACGTGCTGGTCCTGGGCATCGGTTATGTGGTGAATCACGAACATCTGCGGTTTTCCAAAAAGTTCTTCACCCTCCTGCTGTTCCTTGTTTCTGTCCTGAGCCTGTGGCACATGTACAAGGTGCCGGAAGGCCATGAACTGCTTCCTGAGTACCTTATGACCGGTGGCGGCCTCCTGGGAGGCGCCATCGTGTTTGTTTTAACAAAAGCTGTGGGACGGATCGGCTCCGTGATCGTCCTGGTCACATCGGCTCTTGCATCCATGGTCCTTTCTGGGAAATTCTCCCTCCGGAGCCCGCTCCTGACGGCCCAGGATGGGGTGAAGGAAGGAGCGGATGCCGTAGCCCAGAAATGGGAAGACTACCAGGAACGGCGGAAGAAGCATCACGATTCTTTCTATGACCAGGAAAAGGACGACGGCAACTACAGCCGGAAGCCGGAACCGGAAAAGAAACCCACCCTGGCAGAACGGCTGAAAGAAAAAGTGACGGCTGCCGGCTCCGCGCCTCTCCTGAAATTCCAGAAGGAACAGGTGGGGACAGGAGAACCGCCCCGGAAATTCACCATCACTACGGCGGAAGATGCCCGGACCCAGGAAGAACCCCAGTGGGAAGCTCCAGCTCCTGAAGCACAGACCGCCCGTCTGGAGAATGCGGAAACCGGGGAAGTCATCCCTTACGAATTCCCCCCTCTGGATCTTTTGAACCGGGACAAGCCGGTGAACAAGAAGAATTTCCAGGCGGAAATCGAAGCCCAGGGAGGGACCATCGAGCAGACCCTCCATGATTTCGGGGTCAATGCCACCTTGGTGAATGTGACCAAAGGCCCTTCGGTGACCCGGTATGAACTGGAGCCGGCTCCCGGGGTGAAAGTGAACAAGATCCAGAACCTGTCGGAAGACATTGCCTTGAAGCTGGCGGTTTCCAGTGTCCGGATCGAACCCATCCCGGGCAAGGCTGCCATCGGGATCGAAGTGCCTGCCAAGACTTCCGAACCGGTCTCTTTCCGGTCCATCGTGGACTGCCCGGAAGTGAAGAATGCCAAAGGCAAGCTCTGCATCGGCCTGGGGAAGGACATCTCCGGCCGGGTGGTGGTGGCAGATCTGTCCAAGATGCCCCACCTGCTCATCGCCGGTTCCACCGGTTCCGGGAAGAGCGTGTGCATCAACACCATCATCTGCAGTCTGCTTTACAAGGCGGCTCCTGATGAAGTGAAACTGATCCTGGTGGATCCCAAAGTGGTGGAACTGACCAATTACAACGGCATTCCCCATCTCCTGACCCCGGTGGTCACCGGTCCCAAGCAGGCGGCTTCGGCCCTCCATTGGGCCGTGGTGGAAATGGAACGGCGCTACAGCCTCTTTGCCAAGACCCAGGTCCGGAAGATCGACGATTACAACGCCCTGGTGCAGCCCGGTGAGAAGCTGCCCTTCATCGTGGTGATCATCGACGAGTTGTCCGATCTGATGATGGTGGCAGCAGTGGACGTGGAAGATGCCATCCTGCGCCTGGCCCAGAAAGCCCGTGCAGCAGGGATCCATCTGATCCTGGCCACCCAGCGGCCTTCTGTGGACGTGCTCACTGGGACCATCAAGGCCAATATCCCTTCCCGGATCGCCTTCGCTGTTTCCAGCCAGATCGACAGCCGGACCATATTGGATGCCAGTGGGGCGGAAAAGCTCCTGGGCAGGGGGGACATGCTGTTCTTCCCTACGGGAGCCAATAAGCCCATCCGTGTCCAAGGGGCCTATATCGCCGATGACGAACTGAACCGGGTGGTGGATTTCATCAAAGCAGAAGCCATCCCTACTTCCTATTCCCAGGAAGTGACCACCCAGCAGCTCAACGGAGCGGAGGGGGAGAAGAAAGAAGAAGGCAGCGAGGAGGATGAACTGTTCCAGGATGCAGTGGAACTGGTCATGGCCACCCAGCAGGCTTCTTCGTCCATGCTCCAGCGGAAGTTCCGGATCGGCTACACAAGGGCCGCACGGTTGGTGGATGCCATGGAGGAAAAGGGCATCATAGGGCCGGCGGACGGCAGCAAACCCAGGCCGCTCCTGATGAGCCCCACCACCATCAAGGAAAAGTTCTTTACCAAAGGACTGAAGCAGGAAGGGGAATAGGCCCTAATACGGGGATTTCCCCTGCTGAAAATGTTGATCATACCGCCTAAGAAAGAGGACGAACCATGAAAAATAAAATTGGAACCTATTTACGGCAGCACCGGGAGGAAAAACATTTGACCCTGCAGCAGGCTGCTGAACAGACCGGGATCCGGGAGCCCTACCTGGCTGCCCTGGAAGAAGGAGATTTCCACAAGATCCCGGGAGATGTGTTCATCCGGGGATTCCTCCGGAATTACGGAAACTATCTGGGCTTGGACGGAAACGGCCTGGTGGAAGCCTACCGGACGGGGAGTGAACCGGAAAAGATCCTGAAGGCTGTAGAAGAGCTGGTTCCTGTTCCCCCTGCCCCCAGTGGAGACACCCTCATCCCTCGGAAACCCGCTACTCAACCGGAAAAAAAGGCCGCGCCGGAAGCAAAGGCTGCCCCTGCACCGGAAACCGGGAAACAGGCAGAGCCATTCGACAAAGTGACGGCCCTGAAACAGATGGAACCAGTAGGATATGGGGCTTCCCGCCGGAACGGCCGGGAGGGAGCTCCCAAAACTGAAAAAGAGGCCCCTGCCAGGAAAACAGATTTGGATGCAACCCGGATCATGCCTCCTTTGAAGGCTGCTCCCCCGGCGCAGAAAGGAGACCGCGCTGGCCAGCCCCAGCCAGAAAAGCCCGGACAGGACAAAATCCGCAAAAACGGAGAGACGGCATCAGCCGGGAATCCCCTGACCGAAAAGGCAGCCTCCTCAAAAACAGAAAAGAAGGGACGGACTGCCGCTCCGAGAGGAAAAGAATCCCAAAATCCCAAAGCCCCGTCTCCTGCCCATGAGACGCCCAAAGAGGTCCTGGAAACCGTGGAACATGCCCTGGACCGGGAGAACATGGAAGAGGCACTGGATGCAGGGAAAGCCAAAATGGGCGGCTGGCTGGACCGGATCCGGGATTTCATCGATGAAAATCTCTATGAAACTGTCCCGGAAGATGAAGCCGGCGAAGAATTCGGTGCTACTTCCGCTGGGGACAGCAAGGCTCCGGCTTTCAGCTTCAAAGTGTTCACCACGGTATTTGTGGTCTGCTTGGCCATCTTTACCATCGTCATGGCCTATTTTGTCTTCGGTGGGAAGACCACGCCGGAACTGAAAGCTACCAACACCATCACCGATGGGGTGAAGTCCGATCATTCGTCGGAAAAGAGCGAAGAGAATAAGAAAGCCACAGAAGCGGTGGCCCCGAAGAAGGAAGAAGAAGAATCCAAAGGGGATGAAAAGACCCTGGGGAAGGGCAGCGGGCTTACCGTTGTGGTCACTTACAAAAAACCAGTCTGGACCCAGACCACCATCGACGGCAAACAGGTAGAGGCCGCCACGGTGGCCAAAGGTTCCACCCGTACGTACAAGGGGAACCAGAGTGTTTCCATTAATTTTGGCAGTATCCGGGACGTGGTCATTACAGTCAACGGGAAAGAAGTGCCCTATGGTTCGAAAGAATGGGGCGTGGTGACCCGGACCTTCAAAGCCAAGTAAGAGCAAGCGCATAGGAAGGAGAATATTTTGGAAATCGGAGTAGTCAGCCTGGGGTGTCCCAAGAACCTGGTGGATTCAGAAGTCATGATGGGCCTGATCCGGGACCGGCAGTGGACCATCACCAACGATCCCACCCATGCGGATGTGATCATCGTCAACACCTGCGGCTTCATTGAAAGTGCCAAAACAGAATCCATCAATACGATCCTGCAGATGGCCGAATATAAAAAAACAGATGCCAACCGGAAACTGATCGTCACCGGCTGCCTGGGACAGCGGTATGCGGACGAACTTTTTGCAGATCTGCCGGAAGTGGATGCCATCATCGGCACGGAGTGCTATGACCAGATCGGCAGCGTCATTGACCGGGTGGAAGCGGGAGAACGGTTCACCCTGCTCCAGCCGCCCCAAAAATACACCCAGAAGGCCAAACGGGTGCTGACCACCCCGCAGTACACGGCCTATCTGAAGATTGCCGAGGGATGCAACAACCGGTGTTCCTACTGTGCCATCCCCAAGATCCGGGGCCCGTACCGGAGCCGCCCCTATGAAGAGATCCTCCAAGAAGCCCGGGAATTGGTGGGGCAGGGGGTCCGGGAACTGATCTTGGTAGCCCAGGATACCACCCAGTACGGCATCGACCTGTACCACAAGCTGCGGCTGTCGGAACTGCTCCGGGATCTGAACACCCTGCCGGACTTGAAATGGATCCGGGTGCTGTACTGCTATCCTGATTCCTTTACGGACGAGCTGATCGAGACCATGGCCCAGTGCGAAAAGGTCTGCAACTATGTGGATCTGCCTCTCCAGCACGCCAGCAACAGCCTGCTCCACACCATGCATCGGCGGGATACCCGAGAACAGGTGGAAGCTCTCCTGGCCAAGCTCCGGAAACGGATGCCGGATATCTGCCTGCGGACCACTTTCATCGTAGGCTTTCCTGGGGAAACGGACGAACAGTTCCAGGAACTGCTGGATTTCGTGAAAAAAGAACGGTTCCAGTGTGCCGGGGTATTCACCTACAGCCAGGAAGACGGCACAGAAGCCGGAGCCATGCCCAACCAGATCCCTGAGGAAGTGAAGCAGGACCGGTACCATGCCCTTATGAGCCTCCAGGCGGAAATCTCGGAAGAAATCCAGCAGGAGCGGGAAGGCCGGACCTTGGAAGTATTGATCGAAGGCAAGGACGAAGAAGATCCTAACCTGGCGGTGGGTCGCAGCTATGCAGAAGCTCCGGACATCGACGGAAAGATCTATGTGGAAGAAGCAGGGGGCCTGAAGGCCGGGGACTTCGTGAAAGTCCGGATCAGCCAGGGCTTTACCTATGAAGCTGTGGGGCAGATCGTAAAGGAGTGATCTCTCTTGAACGTGGAAGTCATCAATACCGGGACGGAACTGCTGCTGGGAGATATTGTCAACACCAATTTCCAGTACCTGTCCCGGATGCTGAATGATGCCGGTTTCAATGTGCTGTACCAGACTACCATCGGGGACAACGGGGACCGGCTGCTGGAAGTGCTGGACATTGCCCTGAAACGGGCGGACATCATCATCACCACCGGAGGACTGGGGCCTACCCGGGGGGACATCACCAAGGAAATGGTGGCCCAGTATCTCCATCTGCCCCTGGTCCCCAGTGCCTTTTGGCTGGATAAGCTGACCCGGTATTTTGCAGCTCGGAAGGTGACCATGACCGAGAACAACAAGAAACAGGCCATGATCCCGGAAGGGTCCGTGGTGTTCAACAATGAAGTGGGTACGGCACCGGGAATCGGGGTCTGGACGCCGGATCACAAACTGATCATCATGCTGCCGGGTCCACCGGCGGAAACCACCCATGTGTTCAGCCAGCAGGTGATGCCTTATCTGCGGAAAAGCTACGCGGCCCAAGGGATCATCCATTCCCGGGTACTCCATCTGCGGGGGCTGACAGAATCCATGGTGGCAGAAAAACTGGATGCCATCATCATGGCCCAGACCAATCCTACCATTGCCCTCTATGCCCGGAAGGGAGAAATCATCATCCGGATCACCGCCAAGAGCGATACCTTGGAAAAAGCCGAGGCCATGAACCTGGCCATCGAAGAAAAGATCCGAGCCATCCTGGGGCAGTACATCTACGGTGTGGATTATGAGACCCTGCCGGAAGCCCTGGGAAAGCGGCTGAAAGCAAAGCACCTGACCATCGCCTTTGCAGAATCCTGTACCGGCGGCCTGGCTTCCAGCCTGGTGACGGATATCCCCGGCAGTTCGGAATATCTCATGGGTTCGGTGGTTTCTTATACCAATGATGTGAAGCACCGGCTCCTGGGGGTGAAACAGGAGACCCTGGATACCTATACGGCGGTCAGCGAACAGACGGCCCGGGAAATGGCCCAAGGGATCCGGGAAAAGATCGGTACGGACCTGGGCATCAGCATCACCGGCATCGCCGGCCCTGGGGGAGGCACCCCCACCCAGCCTGTAGGACTGGTCTATATCGGCGCCGCGGACAAGAACGGGACGAAAGTCCTGGAATGCCGGTTCAAAGCGGCCAGGACCACCATCAAGCTCCGGGCTGCCATGAACGCCCTTTCCCTGGCCATGGACCGGGTAAAGGAACTATAAGAAGGAGAAATTATGACAGAAACCATACAAACGGAAAATACCCAGGAGATCACTTCTTTTGAAGACCTCCATCTGGATCGCAAGATCCTGGCAGCCCTGAAAGACATGGGCTTCGAAGAACCGTCCCCCATCCAGAAAGGGGCCATCCCCCTGGCGCTGGAAGGGGAGGATCTGATCGGCCAGGCCCAGACTGGTACCGGGAAAACCGCTGCCTTCGGGATCCCCATCATCCAGAAGATCAATGAGAAGGACCGACACATCCAGGCCTTGGTCATGAGCCCCACCCGGGAACTGTGCATCCAGGTAGCGGATGAAATCAGCAAAATCGGACGGACCAAGCGGGTCCGGGTGCTCCCGGTCTACGGAGGACAGCCCATCGAACGGCAGATCCGCAGCCTGAAACGGGGCATCCAGGTTGTCATCGGGACTCCCGGCCGTCTTTTGGACCATATCCGCCGGGGCACCATCGATCTGGAATACGTGAATTTCCTGGTGCTGGACGAAGCCGATGAAATGCTGGATATGGGCTTTGTCGATGATATGGAGAACATCATCAAGAACGTTCCCCCGGAACGGCAGACCATGCTGTTTTCTGCTACCATGCCCCGGCCCATCCTGAGCATCAGCAAGAAGTACATGCGGGCACCCAAGATGGTGGCCATCCACAAGGAAGTGGTCACAGCTCCCACCATCGACCAGTACTATTATGAAACCCGGGATAAGGTGGACGGGCTGTGCCGGATCCTGGACACCACCGACGACTGCAAGATGATCATCTTCTGCCGTACGAAAAAAGGGGTGGACGAGCTGGTCATCGCCCTGGCTACCCGGGGCTACGAGGCGGAAGGCCTCCACGGGGATTTGAGCCAGAACCAGCGGGACCGGGTCATGAAGAAGTTCCGCAGCGGCCAGGTAGACATCCTGGTGGCCACGGATGTGGCGGCCAGAGGGCTGGATATTGACAACATCACCCATGTGGTGAATTTCGACGTGCCCAGCGACAGTGAAAGCTATGTGCACCGGATCGGACGGACCGGCCGTGCGGGGAATTCCGGTGTGGCTCTGACCTTCATCACTCCTCGGGAATTCCGGCAGCTGAAGCTGATCGAAAGGAGCATCAAGACCAAAATCCTCCGGGGGACCCTGCCTACCGACGCCAGCGTCTTGGAACGGCAGCGGGAACAGATCGTTTCCAAGATGCAGACCATCCTGGAGCAGGATCGGTACCAGGATTACCTGCCCATTGTGGAGACCCTGGAAAAAGATTATGATATCCAAGATATCGCAGCCGCTGCCCTGAAATTCATGCAGGAAGGGGCCAAGGCCTTGGAAGAACCGGAAGAAGAAGGGGAATCCCTGCCGGATTCTTTGGCCAATACCGGTGCCAAACCAGGCATGGTGCGGCTCTTTATCAATATCGGGCGGTCCAGCCGGGTCACCGTGCGGGATATTGTCCAGAGCATTGCCATCGAAGCGGAGATCCCAGCCCGGAGCATCGGACGGATCAGCATCTATGACAAGTTCAGCTTTGTGGAAGTTCCCATGGAATATGCGGAAAAAGTCCTGGGCGTCATGCACCGGAACACCATCCGGGGCTGCCGGGTGAACATGGAACCTGCCAAAGCTCGTGTATAATCATAAAGGAGTTCTCTTATGACTCAAACGATCTACGGAAGGACGGAGGGCCTGAAGAAACAGGTCCTCACCCAATTGGAAGCGATCTATGAGCTGAGAGCGGATGAGGGCCAACTGATCAGTATGGAGTTGGCCCTCCTTTTGCGGGACCTGACCGAGGCCATCAACCGGGAGATTTCCCTGTACATCGACCGGAAGGGCCAGGTGACGGCAGTCGCCGTAGGCAGCGACTGCCATGTGGAACTGCCCAGCACGGATTCCCGGAGGAGCCAGAACCGGCTCTGCGGGGTTTCCTGCATCCACACCCATCCCTCTGGCGCGCCTCGGCTCAGTGGGGTGGATCTGTCCGCCCTGCGGGACCTGCGTTTCGACGCCATGGCTGCCATGGCCTGGAAAACGCCCCAGAGCGAGCCTCTCCTGAGTTTTGGGATGATTACGGACCTGGATGGAGATCAGCAGCCCGTGCTCCAGGAATTCGGTCCCTTCAAGGCAAAGGACGTGGCCGCCATGCCCTTTGGCAATGTTGTCCATACTGTAGAGAAGATCTTGGCCAAACGGTCCCGGGGCCACAATCTGGCGGAAGGTCCGGAACGGGCCATGCTGATCTCCCTGGCCTGGGGGGATACAGCCTCCCGCTGGAGTGCCCAGGATTCTGTAGAAGAACTGGCCCAGCTGGCGGAAACCGCCGGTGCGGAAGTGGTGGGGAAATTCGTCCAGTCCCGGCCCAAACCGGACCCGGTTTTTTTCATCGGAAAGGGCAAGGTCCAGGAACTGTCCCTTTTCGCCCAACAGGAAGACATCGATCTGTGCATCTTCGATGACGAATTGTCTCCGGCCCAGCAGCGGAACCTGGAACGGGCCTTAGGGGTCCGGATTATCGACAGGACCGGGCTGATCCTGGACATTTTTGCCAAGCGGGCCCGGACCAGTGAAGGGAAACTCCAGGTGGAACTGGCTCAGCTCCAGTACATGCTGCCTCGGATCATGGGGCAGGGGACCAGTCTCTCCCGTCTGGGCGGGGGCATCGGGACCCGGGGCCCTGGGGAAACCAAATTGGAAGTGGACCGGCGGCGGATCCGGGACCGGATCTCCTTCCTGGTAGAGCAGATCCGCCGGATGAAAGGCAGCCGGCAGCAACAGCAGCGGGCCCGGAACAAGAACGAAGTGAAGCAAGTCTGCCTGGTGGGCTATACCAATGCGGGGAAAAGCACCCTGCTCAACACCCTGACCCATTCGGACATCTATGCTCAGGATCAGCTATTCGCTACTCTGGATCCCACCACCCGCCAGCTGGGGCTTCCCGACGGCAGCATCTGTACCCTGACCGACACGGTAGGATTCATCCAGCGGCTGCCCCATCAGCTGGTAGCAGCTTTCAAATCCACCTTGGAAGTGGTGAAGGATGCGGACCTTTTGGTCCATGTGATCGACAGCTCCCACGAACTGTATCAGGAACAGGCGGATGCCGTGTATCAGGTGCTCCGGGAGCTGGAAGTCACGGACAAGCCCATCCTGACCGTCTACAACAAAGTGGACCGGCTCCGGCAGCATGAAGGGCTGCGCCGCCGGCTGGAACAGACGGAAGACAGCCTCTGTGTCTCGGCCAAGACCGGAGAAGGGATCCCTGAACTCTTGGAAACCTTGGCCCGGCTCCTGGGCCAAGATATGACAGAAGTGGTACTCTCCATTCCCTACGGAGAAAGCCGTTTGGCAGCCCGGCTCCACGAGGACGCCAAAGTCCTGGAAGAAAATTATGGAGAAACCGGAATCCAGATGAAAGTCAAACTGAAAAAAACGCTGGCGGACCAGCTGGAAAAGTATATCCAAAAAGAATGAACAAGGAGGAACTTGAACCCAATGACCATCCAATGGGACGAAATCGAACAGAAAGCACTGGACACCGTTGCCCAGCATACCAAAAGCCATGAAGCAGCCGCCCTGGCCAATACCAAAAAGGTATTGGATGCCTTCGCCAAATACCAGGTGGCGGATTATTACCTGAAACCTACCACGGGCTACGGCTATTCCGATACCGGCCGGGATCAGCTGGATCTGATCTATGCCGAGATTTTCAAGACGGAAGCCGCCCTGGTCCGCTCTCAGTTCGTTTCCGGCACCCATGCCCTGGCTGTGGCCCTCCTGGGGAACCTGCATCCGGGAGACGAAATGATCGGCGCTACGGGAGAACCCTATGATACCATGCAGACCATCATCGGCTATCCCGTAAAGACGCCTGGTTCTCTGGTGGATCTGGGGGTCACCTATAAGGAAATCCCCATGGAAGGGGACCGCCCGGATATCCCCTCCCTCCTGGCAGCCTTGACCCCTCAGACCCGTCTGGTCCATGTGCAGCGGTCCTGCGGCTACAGCAGCAAGCGGAAGACCCTGACCGTAGCAGAAATCGGAGAGATCTTCCAGGCCGTGAAGGCTGTCCGTCCGGATATCATTTGTTTTGTAGACAACTGTTACGGAGAATTCATTGAAGACAAAGAACCTACGGAAGTAGGTGCCGACTTGATGGCCGGCTCTCTGATCAAGAACCTGGGAGGCGGCTTCGCTCCCGCCGGCGGCTATATCGTGGGAAAAAAGGATCTGGTGGAACAGGCTTCCTACCGGCTGACGGCACCCGGTCTGGGCGGCGAGATGGGCTGCACCTTGGGAGATACGGCCCGGGAATTCTACCAGGGTCTCTTCATGGCTCCCCATGTGGCCCTCCAGGCGGTGAAGACTTCTATGTTCGCCGCTTCCGTATTCCAATCCCTGGGCTTTGAAGTCTCTCCTCTCCCGGATGACGTCCGGAGCGACATCATCCAGACCATTACCCTGAACACTCCGGAAAATCTTTGTGCCTTCTGCGAAGCCATCCAGGCCCATTCTCCTATCGATTCCCATGTGACCCCGGTGCCCTCTCCGCTCCCTGGGTACCAGGATGACATCATCATGGCTGCAGGGACCTTCGTCCAGGGCGCTTCCATCGAACTGAGTGCAGATGGTCCCATGCGGGCCCCCTACAAGGTATTCATGCAGGGAGGTCTGACTTTCGAACACGGCCGGATTGCCGTCATGGCAGCTGCCCGGCAGATTATGGCAAAAAAATAAGACCCGCAAAAAAACGGCTTCTGAATTTTGTTTCAGAGGCCGTTTTTATTGTTTCTGCAAGTAAGGAGTAATAAAAATGGAAAAAGACGCTCAAATCGAAAATTTGAGCGTCTGAGAGAGAATCGACTGTTTTTGATTCTTCCACTTTATAAAGTCCGGAATACGGCAATCACTTTTCCCTTGATTTCGATATTGTCCGTGCCAACAATGGGGGGATAGGCATCATTTTCCGGTTGGAGACGGATCTGTTTCAGTTCCCGGAAATATCTCTTGATGGTGGTTTCCTCACCATTGATGAGCGCCACCACAATATCCCCATTGGTGGCGTAATTCTGTTTCCGCACGAACACATAATCATGATCCAAGATCCCAGCATTCTTCATGCTGTCGCCTTCCACCACCATCATGAACACATCTTCCTTGCAGCCGATCAGATCCAGAGGGATGGGGTAGGTGTCTTCAATATTTTCCACTGCCAAAATGGGATCCCCTGCATGGACAGCACCCACAAGAGGGACGGAAACCATACTTTTCTTCCGCCAGCTGATTTCATCAGTCAGCCCGTAAGTACGGGGCTTCTCCGGGTCCCAGCTGACAAATCCGGCTTCTGCCAATTTCTTCAAATTGTTGTGGACAGAAGCGCTGGAAGAAAGGCCTACCGCCTTGCCGATTTCACGGACAGAAGGGGGATAACCATTGGAAAAGATATATTGTTTGATGTATTCCAGAATCTGGCTCTGGCGGGCATTGATGGAGCGGGTATTCATTTTTTTCAGTTCAGATTCAGTCATAGGACAAAACTCCTTTATCAGGATGGATAAGCGGTACACGGATCCACTATAGATAAATTTAGTATAACAAGAAAACAGCTGTGTGTCAAACAGGCGTTTGATGAACGAGAATATCATCAAGGAAAAAGATAACAGATCTGAATCAAGTAAAATCCAAAGCAGGATCAGCTATAGAACCGTATAAACAACAGGAAAACACAAGCAGTCCAAAAAGAATTTGATTCCAGAAAAAATCTTCCATGATCCTGTCGGTCCAAGAAACGCAGGTTCCTGAAGGAAAAAGCCACCAACCGGTATAAGGAGTGCATCGGAAAGGAAATAGGCAAGCATTCCAGCATACATGGACAGGCATTTTTACTCAAATTTTTTACGTCCGATAATATATATTATGTAAAATAATGTTGATAACTCGACCTGGGAAACTGTCCGTATCCATAGGATTACTGGAAAATGACCCGCATACCGACACAGTTTGCTTCAGGAAATTTAAAAACCGTTCCTTTTTTTCAGGAACCTTCTGTGTTATAACAAGAATTGTCCAATCAATAAGGAAAATCGATCTACAAAGGAGTTCTTCATCATGCACCAGCGCGTTGCCGCCATCAATGATCTGTCCGGCTTGGGACGCTGTTCACTGACTGTCGATATCGCCGTCCTGGCTGCCATGGGTATTGAAGCCTGTCCGCTGCCTACGGCTGTGCTGACTTCGCAGACCGGGTATCCTGGTTATCACTGTGTTCCTTTTACCAAACAGATGTGCAATTATACGGAACACTGGCAGGAACTACAGGTATCATTCCAAGGCATCCTGTCCGGGTATCTGGCCACTCCTGATGCAGCCACACAAGTACAGGACTTCTTGGAAAAGTTCCATAAACCCGGCGTCCTCTACCTTTGCGATCCTGTCCTAGGCGACAATGGCAAGGCCTACCGTGGATTTACCGATGCTTCCATCCAAGCCGTCCGCCATCTGGCTTTCCAAGCGGATCTCTTGACACCCAATCTGACGGAATTCTGCATCCTCACAGATACGGAGATGGGTTCTCTCAAAAAGCTGGGACAAGAAAATCCGGAAGAGCTGTACCGCCTTCTGCAATATCGGTCTTATCTCTTCAAAAATCAGGCACTTGTCATTACAGGGATCCCGATAAAAGAACGGGATCAACAGCTCTTGGTCAATCTGATCATTGACCACGCGAAAACTCCGGTGGCCATTCCTTCTCCCCATCTGGGCGGCAGCTACTCCGGTACAGGCGATCTTTTTGCGGCCGTCTTGATGGGCAGTCAGCTCCAGAAAAGAAACCTGGAACAGGGTGTACGCTTGGCGGGAGAACTCATCGTAAGGGGGATTGCCGATGCCCAAAAAGAACACACTCCCTGCAATGACGGGATCAATTATGAGCCCTATCTGAACCTCCTCTCTCCTTCCTCTTTACAGACCATGGGGCAAAGAGGAACCTGTCAGGCACAAAAATGAGGAGGACATGCTGCTTTACTGCGATTATGGTTGATACAATGAACTATGTACATTAAATTATATTGAAAGGAATTGATTGCTCATGAAACAAAGGAATCCACAGGAACGGCTCCGGCTGCTGGTCCTGACCGGCCTCTTCGCCGGGCTCATCTGTCTGTTCACGGCCTATATCTGCCATATCCCCATGGGCGCCAATGGCGGCTATCTGCATTTCGGCGATACCCTGATCTACGTGGCAGCTTCCCTCCTGCCCCAACCCTATGCCCTCCTGGCAGCAGCCATCGGCGGGGGACTGGCTGATCTCCTGACTTCGCCCATGTGGGCTCCGGCTACCATCATCATCAAGGCCCTGATTACCCTGCCCTTTACTTGGAAAGCCCAGAAGCTGCTCTGCACCCGGAACCGGATCGCTCCGTTCCTGTCCTGGATCATTTCCACCATTGGCTACTACCTGGCAGAGGGACTGATCTTCGGGACCTATGCGGCCCTGGTCACTTCCATTATGGGCAGTGCCATCCAATCCGGCGGAAGCCTGCTGTTCTATTATCTGGTTGCTGGCGTGTTGGATAAACAAGATGTGAAAAATCGAATCTTTGTAAAGACGGAAAGGACGACGAAATTCCATGGCTCAGATTCTTTATACTTATAAAGACGGCGTATACGCCAATTTAACCAATTTGTGCAACTGCCGGTGCACTTTCTGTGTCCGGTTCCAGCATGAGGGAATCGGTGATGCCCCTACCCTCTGGCATAAGGTGAATCCCAATTGGGAGCAGGTCAAGGCAGCGGTGGACGCCTTTGATTTCACCGGATTCAAGGAACTGGTGTTCTGCGGGTACGGGGAACCCACCTGTGCTCTGGACCTGATGCTGAAGACTGCCCGGTATGTGCGGAAGATCCATCCGGAATTGAAGCTGCGGGTGAATACCAATGGGCTGGGGTCTTTGGAAAACGGCCGAGATATCGTACCGGACCTGGCCCAGGTATTGGATGCGGTATCCATCAGCCTCAATGCTCCAGATGAAGCGGATTATAACAAAGTGACCCGCCCTACCCTGCCAGGCGCCTACCAGGCCATGTTGGATTTCGCCCGGGAATGCAAAAAGAAGATTCCCGACACCCGGATGACCGTGGTGGACGTGCTTCCCCCAGAACAAATCGAAGCCAGCCGAAAAGTGGCAGAAAGCTGCGGCATCAAATTGAGAGTGAGAAAATTTGCATAAAAAAGGGACTGTGAAAAAATGAAGAATCATTTTTTCACAGTCCCTTATCACATCTATTTCTCTTTCTCCAGCAAATGGGTCACGATGATGGCACAGGATGCGTCTCCCGTGATGTTCAGGGTGGTGCGCCCCATATCGAAGATCCGGTCTACACCGGCTACCAGAGCGATGCCGTCCACCGGCAGATTGACGGACGCCAGCACCATGGCCAGCATGATCATCCCGGCACCGGGAACCCCTGCTGTCCCTACGGAAGCCAGGGTAGCCGTCACCACGATGGTGAGCATCTGGGACATAGTCAGGTCGATGCCGTAGCAGGAAGCGATGAATACGGCGCAGACGCCTTGATAAATGGCGGTCCCGTCCATGTTGATGGTGGCACCGAGAGGCAGGGCGAAGCTGGTGACTTCTTTAGAGGCACCCAGTTTGTTGGCACATTCCATATTGATGGGCAGGGTCCCTACAGAAGAAGCACTGGAAAAAGCGAACAGCATGGCAGGCATCATGCCCTTAAAGAATTTCAGCGGGCTCATGCCCCCAATGGCCCGGACCGCCAGGGAATACACCAAGATGGCGTGGAGGGCATAGGCAATGTAGGCACAGAGGATCACCTTGGCCAGGGAACCGATGACGGCGGTACCGTTCTGGGCAATCACCGGGCACAGCAGGCAGAATACACCGATAGGAGACAGGGCCAGGATCATTTCCATGACTTTCATGAATACATCATTCCAGGTATTGATGAACTCTGCTGCCTGTTCTCCCTGTTTCCCCAGTGCAATGATGGCAATCCCGATCAGCAGCGCCATGACGATGACTTGGAGCATATTGGCGCTGGTCAGAGGTGCCAGGAAGTTGGACGGGAACAGATCCACCAGCATCTTCATGGGCCCTGTGGATCCTCCTTTGACCTTAAAGGAAAGTTCAGCCACAGACAGGGCTGGGAACAGGGGTTTGAAGCTGTTGGCGATGAACAGTCCGATGGTAGTGGCAATGGCTGTAGTAATGAAGTAATAGACCAATGTAATGCCGCCGATGGATCCCAATTTCCGGATGTCACTGAGGGAAACCACCCCTGCCATGATGGAAAACAGGACAATGGGCCCAACGATGAATTTCACGAGATTCAAGAAAATGGTGCCGAATGGTTTGATGTACGCCACGGTAAATTCCACATTCCCCTGCAGTGCCAGACCCGCGATGATTCCCAAGACCAGCGCGATGAAGATCTGTCCGGCCAGAGGGATCTTCTTTTTCTTTTGTTCTCCGTCCATTGCAATCAGCCTCCTTTGTTCCTTCTGGAAGAAAGAACTGTATTGAATTTATCAACAGTCCTTCCTGTATCCATTATAGCATATAGACAGAAATATACTAGTCTGAAAATCCAGAATATTTAAAAAGAGGCTGCTGCCCATGGAACAGCCCCTGCCGCGCCTCCCTACCCTGCCAGGAAGGCCATGACCCGGAGCGTCATGCCGCTGAGCATCAGGACACCGAAGAGAATCAGGAAAAGGCCGGCAGCTTTCTGGATCCGTGGCAGCCAAACATATCCTCTGCGCAGGGCAGAGCCGATTTTCTGCCAAAAAAGAGCTGTCAAGAGGAAAGGGATGCAGAAGCCCAGGGCATAGGCCAGCAGCAAAAAGATTCCCTGCTGGGCAGTCTGCTGGCTGCCGGCGGCCATGAGGATAGCAGTCAGGATAGGACCGGTACAGGGAGTCCAGCCCAGGGTGAAGGACGCACCCAAAAAGAAAGAACCCAGTACCCCCTCTTTTTTCTGCTGGAGGAAGGGTCTCCTGTCCCGAAGAAGGAACAAGGGCGTCCACAATCCGCTCAGAAAGAGTCCCAGGAGGATCAAGATCACCCCTGCCGCCTTTTCCAGTACTTTCCAATAACGGAGTACCAGCTGGCCTAAAACCGTTGCCGTGGCCCCCATGGCCAGGAAAACCAAAGTAAAACCGGCGAGAAAAGCCAGAGTATTGCCCAGGAGACGCCTCCTTCCCCGGCCTTCTCCCTGGCTGGAACCGGCCAGGAGCAGCAGGAATGTGGGCAGCATGGGCAGGACACAGGGCGAAGCAAAAGAAAGGAGCCCCGCCCCAAAAGCGGCTCCCAAAGTCAAGGAACCCATTACAATTTCCCTTTCAAGAATCCTTCCAGCTGCTGGGCGGTGGCCATCCCTTCGTGGCGCTGGAGGATATTCCCTTTTTCATCCAGGATGACCGTAGTGGGAACTACCCGGACTTTGTACAGGTCAGCTGCTTTCCCCTCCTGGTCCAGAAGCACTGGCAGGGTATACCCATTGTCCTTCAAAAAAGCTTGGACTTTGCTGCCCTCTTCCTGGAGGTCCACGGCATAGAAAGTCACTTTATCCTTATATTTGCCGGCAAAAGCGTTCATCTCCGGCATTTCATTCCGGCAGGGAGGACACCAAGTAGCCCAGAAATTGATTACGTAGATCTTGCCATCACCCGGCTGGACGGAATGCGAAGCCCCCTTGGCATCTTTCAAGGTAAACCCCGGCGCCTGGACCTTTTGGGCAGAAGCCTGAGAAGCGGCTGCTGGAGCACTGCCCTGGGAAGTCCCGGAAGCACTGCCGCAGCCGGCAGCCAGAAGAACAGCGGATAGAAGGAGTGCAGAAAAGATCAGCTTGGGTTTCATAAAATCCCTCCTGTGGAATAAATTTTAATCAGGAATTTTTCTTTATAATATCATAAGGGACCCGCTGCACGCAACAGGTCCCTTTTTCTCAATGATGGCAGCTACCTTCGTGGTGTTCACCATGGTGGCCGCACTGGATGTCTTCCTGGTAGTGGAGTTTACCTGCCAAGAAATCAGTGACAGCCTGGTCAGCCTGGCCGCTGCAGCCTCCGTAAAAAGCAATGCCCGCGGCTTTTAGGCCTTCTTGGGCTCCGCCGCCGATACCGCCGCAGATGACGGTTTCCGCTCCCAGCTGCTGGAGCACTCCCACCAAGGCTCCATGGCCCTGTCCCTGGGTACTGCAGATTTCAGTTTTCTGCACTTTCCCATCAGCCAGGTCATAGACTTTGAAATATTCGGTCCGGCCGAAATGCTGGAATATTTCCCCATTCTTTGGATCATAAGTCACTGCAAGTTTCATGTTGTTTCCTCCATATTCTAATAAATGTCCGTCAATTGCGCCATCATTTTAGATTTCCTTCTGCAGCCGCAGAGGGAGTTCCAATCCACAGGATTCCAGCAGAGCCTGGTTGGACAACACCTCATGGGCCGGGCCATCCTCCTGGATCCAGCCATCGGACAGCAGGATCACCCGGTCGCAGGTATCCCAGATGAAGTCCAGGTCGTGGGAGGCAATGAGCTGGGCACAGGGCAGCCGACGTAGGATTTCCGTCAGTTTCCGCCGGTTCCGAGGGTCCAGGGCAGCAGAAGGTTCATCCATCAGCAGCAGGTCCGGATCCTGGACCAGGAGCCCAGCAATGGCGGTGAGCTTTTTCTGTCCCCCAGAAAGCCGATAGATCTGCCGTTGGGCCAATTCTTCCATCCCGACCTTTTCCAGGGCCGCTGCTGTCCGGCCCTCCACTTCTTCCGCCGGAAGACCGGCATTCCGCAGGGCAAAGGAAACATCGCTTTCCACCGTGGGCATGAACAGCTGGCTTTCGGAATCTTGGAAAACATAGCCTGTTTTCCGGCGGATGACTGGAAGATTCTGTGGAGTAAGAGGCTGACCGCCCACAATGAGGGTCCCTTCTTGGAGAGGCAGGAGCCCTACCACCAGCTTCAGCAGGGTGGACTTCCCTACCCCGTTGCTTCCGATGAGACCCACCTTTTCCCCCGATTCCAGAGAAAAAGAAAGATCATGGAGTACGGGAACCGGGTCCTGGCCGGGCCGGAATGCAGGATATTGGAATTGGATATGGGAAAGAGTCAGAATGGCAGACACAGGAACCTCCCTGATGCGTCCAAATGGCATCAAATATGAAAGAAGTACAGCCCGAAACGGCAGAATAGGCACCAAGCTAGGGTACTGCTGAGCAGCAGCAAGTCCCCTTTCAGGGATCCAGCGTTTTTCTGTTCTGGGAAACGGCCCTGGAAGCCCCGGAGCTTCATGCTTTCATAAACCAGCTGGGCCCGTTCCAGGCTCCGGAGGAACAGCAGCCCCAGGAGACTGCCGCTGATCTTCCAAGGGATCCCCCGGTTTTCCGGAGCCCGGAGCCGATAGGCAGACGCCATCCGGTCTCCTTCCTGGAGCAGCAGCACCAGATACCGCCAGGTCAGCAGCAGGGAAATGACCAACACCTGAGGCAAGGGCAGCTTCTGGAGGGCACAGGCCAGCTTTTCCAGAGAGGTGGTGGCCAGGAGCAGGTATGCGCCCAACACGCAGCCCGTGGCCTTCAGCAAGAGGAGGAGCAGCACCCCGATCCCTCCCGGAATCTGTACAAGCCCTAGAGAAACAGGCATCCCTTGGAACCAGAACAGATTCACCAGACCGATGCTGCCCACCATTCCCAGCACCGGACCCAGCTGGCGCAGCGACTGCTTCCAGGATAAACGGCCCAGCCGGTACCAGACCGGAAGCACCCAAAGCAGCAAAAGAGCATTGGTAAGCTTTTCCGGGCCTAAAGAAGCCAGGGCAGCCAAAAAGATGAATAAAGAACCCAGCTTGGCAAGGGGAGAAAGCCGGGTGAGTACTGTATCCTCCCCTGCCAGATCATCCAACAGATGGATGGTTTCAATGGCGTTCTTGAGAGACTTCATGATGCCCTGTCTTCCGCAAATTCCGGACCAGGAACCAGATGATGCCGAAAATCAGCAGGCTCCCCATGATCCCGGACAGGGCCGTCCCCAAAGGCCCTTCCAGCCCCGGTATCTGATATTCTGAGAACCAAGCCGTCAGTTCCTGGATCCGGGCTGCTGCACCGTAAATCCCCTGCTCCGAGCCTTCCAATTCCGTACGGCCGGTGAGCCGGGCAATGGACCATTCCAGTCCGTCTGGATTTTCGGAAGCCAGCAGAGACAGCCCTCCGCCGACTGCAAGAGACAGGCCTCCCAAAGCGCCCAGCAGTTTCTTCCGGCTCCAAGTCCCTTTCCGTACGGCCGGCCCAGACAGAACGGGCTGACGCAGGAGCTCCGGGCGGTTTTCATATACAAAGCCCAGTACTGCAGCGGTGATCAGGCCTTCCCCCAGGCCGATGGCCAGATGGATGGGCTGCATCAGCAGCAGGAATGCAGTAAAAGGCAATTCCGTGATCCCCGAGAGAAAGGTCTCGCCTGCAACGGAAAAGGCCCCCAGCTGAAGGGTTAGCACACTGCCGCTCACACTGGCTGCTGTAATGGTCTTTTGGGTCAGTCCTTGCCGGGTCAAAAGGGGCCACAGGATCCCGCCGCCTATAAAGCAGCCGTAAAAAGCCATATTCCATACATTGGCTCCCAGGGCCAGCAGGCCCCCGTCCCCAAAGACCAGGCACTGGAGAGTCAAGATGCCGATCATGGTCAGGAAGCCGGCATAAGGCCCCACCACGGCAGAAAGGAGCATGCCGCCGCAGAGATGGCCGGAGGAACCGGTGCCGGGAATGGCAAAATTGATCATTTGGGCAGCAAAGACAAAAGCCCCCAAGACCCCCATTTCCGGAACGATGCCTTCCTGGTTTTCTTGCTTAACCTTGCGGGCTGCATACCAGGCTGCCGCGCCGGAAAGGGCATACATAGTCCCTGCTATACCGGGAGACAGCAGAGCGTCCGCCATATGCATAAGTCATTCCTCCTTTTTCGGGGCAGGAGCCAGTTCTCCCAGCACCTGCTGCCAGACGGCCTGATAACTGCGGCCGGTGCTGCGGCAGAGGGCTGCGATGCCGGCATATTCGGGGTAGAGCCGGATTTCTGTTTCTCCCGTCATTTTTCCATCGGCATCCAAAGCCGGCACCTGGACCGCTTTTACCGCCACCGGCCCCAGAGAAGTTTCTGCCACCTGTTCCTTCCGCTTCAGGATGCTCCGTGCCATCCGGCTCCGGCGGATGCCGATGGTGGTGGTTTCCGCAAAGAGCAGGGCTTCCAGAGCCTGCCGTTCCGGCTCCTTGCACAGCACTGTCACCAGCCATCCCGGCCGGTTCTTCTTCATATACACCGGAGCATACTGCACATCTCTTGCCCCGGCGGCCAAGAGATGTTCCAGCACATGGCCCAGGGCTTCCCCCGTACAGTCGTCCAGGTTGGTTTCCAGTTTCCAGATGGTGTCTACCTCCCAAGGGGCCGGAACTGCTTCTTCCGGTACTTCCAGGACCATAGCTCGAAGCAGGCTGGGCATGGCCTGTTCCCGTTTCCCGGCACCCAAGCCCACCTTGGCCACCGTAAAGGTATCCGGCAGCTGGCTCCGGGTGCGGAGGGCAGCTGCAATGGCGGCTCCGGTGGGAGTCACATATTCTCCGGCAAAGGGCATAATGTGGAGAGGCAGATGGTGGGCAGCGGCGATGTTGGCCACTGCCGGAACCGGGATGGGCAGGATTCCATGGGCACAGCGGACGCTTCCGGTCCCTTCATTCAGCACCGGGATCACCACCTCCCGGATCCCCAGGTTGTCCAGGCACACCGCCACCGCAGCAATGTCCACAATGGAATCCACCGCTCCCACTTCGTGGAAATGGACTTCTTCCAGGGTGGTGCCATGGGCTTTGGCTTCCGCTTCTCCCAGGATGGTGAAGATCTTCACCGCCAGGGCATGGGCCCCTTCCGTCAGGTCCCCCTGGGCCAGGATGTCCAGTACTTCCTTGAGGCCCCGATGTGCATGATGGTGATGATGGGTATGGGTTTCGGCGCCAGCCTCCTGGTGTTCATGTTCATGGTCATGGTGATGTCCATGGTTCCCGTGCTGGTGGCCTTCTCCTTCCGGGGCTTCCGGCGCCGCCTGGTTTTCGGCAAACCCGTAGAGATAATCCATATCATGGTCATGGTTCTCGTGTTCTGCATCCAGTTTCACCAGGAAATCACAGCAGTCCAGCCCAGCCTTCTTCACCCGGCTGATTTCCACCGTATACCCGGTCAGAGGCAGGGAAGCAAGGGCCTTCCGGAGCACCTGCTGGTCCGCCCCCAGATCCAGCAGGGCTCCTACGGTCATATCCCCGCTGATGCCGCTTTTGCATTCCAGATAGAGCAGTTTATCCATGATTTCCCGTTTCCTTTCTGCAGGCCAGCCGGTTGATCTGGGTGGCCAGATAGCCGGCTCCGTAGCCGTTGTCGATGTTTACCACCGCAATGCCGTTGGCACAGCTGTTGAGCATGGTGAGGAGAGCCGAAATACCCTGAAGGCTGGCCCCGTACCCGATGGAAGTGGGCACGGCGATCACCGGGTTGCTTACCAGGCCTCCCAATACGCTGGGCAGAGCCCCTTCCATGCCGGCCACTGCAATGACACAGTTGGCTTCCTGGATGGGGTCCAGATTGGCCAAAAGCCGGTGGAGGCCGCTGACCCCCACATCGTAGACCCGGTCCACTTTACTTCCGAAGAATTCCGCCGTCTGGGCCGCCTCTTCCGCCACGGGGATATCTGCCGTCCCCGCCGTGCATACGGCCACGGAACCTTGGAGCCCCACCGGTTTCCGGATCACCTTCACCAGTTTGGCTAGCGGATCATACACTGCATCCGGGCACAGAGACCGGATTAGATCGAATTGCTCCCGGCTGGCCCGGGTCCCCAGCACATTGCCCTCGTCTTCTGCCAGCTTCTGGAAGATCTGTTTCAGATGGGCATCGCTTTTACCGCTGCAGAACACCACTTCCCCGAAGCCGGTGCGGATTTTCCGATGGGTATCCAATTTGGCGAACCCCAGGTCTTCAAAAGGCTTCTGCCGGAAGAATTTTTCCGCGGCTTCCACAGAGATCTCTCCATTCCGGACTTTTTCCAGGATTTCCTTCGTTTCCATGGTCAGTCCTTCTTTTCCGGGGGCAGGGTTTCATTCATGCTTCCAGTCCGATAGCCCAAAAGATCCAAGGTCACATAGGTGAACCCGTATCCCTTCAGCTTTTCCGCGATTTCCAGCCGGTGGTCCAGCACCTGTTGGAGTTCGTCGGGCAGCACTTCGATCCGGGCCAGGTTCCCGCCGTGGATCCGTACCCGGAGCTGATGGAATCCCATGTCCAGCAGCAGTTGTTCCGCCTTGTCCACCATGCCCAGCCGTTTGGGGGTGATCTCTTCCCCATAGACGAACCGGGAAGACAGACAGGCGAAAGACTGCTTGTTCCAGGTGGGAAGCCCCAATTTCTTGGAATAGGCCCGGATTTCCTTTTTATACAGGCAGGCCTGCCGGAGGGGGCTGGCAATCTTCAGTTCCGCAATGGCCTGGAGCCCGGGACGGTAATCCCCTTCGTCATCCAGGTTGGAGCCTTCCGCCACGGCCGCCAGATTGTTTTCTTTGGCCACCTCCAGAATCTTTTCGAACAGTTCGTGTTTGCACAGATAGCACCGGTTGGTGGGGTTGTGGGAAAAGCCCGGGATGGACAGTTCTTCCGAATCCACCACCAGGTGGCGGATGCCCTCTTTGGCGCAAAAGGCTTTGGCTTCCTGCAGTTCCCGTTCCGGAAAGGAGCAGGACCGGGCGGTGACTGCCAGCACCTTATCCCCCAGGGTATCGTGGGCCACTTTCAGGAGAAAAGTGGAATCCACCCCGCCGGAAAAAGCCACGGCCACACTGCCCAGCTGGCGGAGGATACTCTGGAGTTTTTCCAGTTTATTTCTGTTTACAGATTCTTCCATGAAATGGTTTCCTTTCTTGTAGGGTTTCTTTCATCTTATAGAAATAGAGTCTTGAAAGGAAGACTCTATTTCTTAGACATTTTATGAAATTTTCTTAGGAGCCTGTGCTCCGTCCTTTTTCTTTATTATACCATGGATGGCCAGAATGGGACAGGATTCCTACCGTTTCAGCAGCACCCTGATCAGTACCAGGCTGATTTCATATAATAGAATCAGGGGAATGGCCAAAAGGGTCTGAGATACCATGTCCGTGGTGGGGGTGATGATGGCCGCTACCACAAAGGCCAGCACGATTACATACCGCCGGGCCTTTTTCAGCCGTTCCGAAGTCACCAGGCCCATTTTGGCCAAAAGCAGCAGCACCAGGGGCAGATTGAAGAAAAGCCCCACCGGCAGCACCATCAGCACCACAAAATCCAGATAGGCCTCCAGAGACCACAGGGGCTGCACCGCGCCGGAGCTGAAACTGCGGAGGAAAAACAGCCCCTGGGGCAGGATCAGTCCATAGGAAAAAGCCAACCCGGCCAGGAACAGAAGGACGGAAGAAGGGACGAACAGCAAGAGAGCCCGTTTTTCCCGTTTCGTGAAAGCCGGCACCAGGAAGGCCCAGAATTCCCAGGCCAAAAGAGGAGAAGCCAGGATGGCCCCGCTCCAAAGGGCGATCTTCACGTAAATCATGAAGGCTTCCGCCGGCTTCATCACATACAGCTGGGGCACCGGAGCCGTGAGGAAGGCCACGATCCGGTCGATCTGCCAGAAGCTGAGGGCCCCTCCCACAGCCAGTCCCATAAGACAGCGGATCAGCCGGGTGCGGAGTTCTCCCAAATGTTCAGTGAAGGTCATGCTTTGGGGGCCGCACTCCCCGTCTGTCCGTTTTTTTCCGGTTCCTGCGTTTCTTTTTTGGCTTCCGCTGGTTCAATGGTTTCCACCGCGTTCACTGCATCCTTGAATTCCCGCATGCTCTTGCCTAAAGCGGCCCCGATGGAGGGCAGCTTCCCCGGACCAAAGACCACCAGGGCGATCACCAAGATCAGCAGCAGTTCCGGTACACCCAGTCCAAACATGTCTCCCCCTCCTTAGTCAATGGAAATCAGTTCGTATTTGTCGTTGCCCATCTTCAGGTCCCGCATGGCCTGGAGCTGGTGGAGCCCATGACGGGATTCGATCCGTTCGATGAGATCCTTCTTGTCGTCGTTTTTCCGGCCATAGACCAGATCCACACTGGCCTGGTCCACCGCCAGGATATCCGTAGAAGCCAGCATCCCCAGATCGGCGATCTTGGGTTCGGCTGCCGAAGTCCCGGCACAGTCGCAGTCTACGGACATCCGGCGCAGCACATTCAGGAAGACGATGTGCTTCCCGAAATAGTCCACCGTGGCCTTCCCAGAATCCGCCATCAGTTCCATGAAAGTATCCTGCATGGGCATTTTCCCCCAGGCTTCTCCCGCAGGAGGCATGGGACCGGTGGTATAGCCGTGGACCTGACGCTTCCCATGCTGGCCGGAGGCACAGCCAATGGCGATGTTCTTCAGGGAGCCCCCGTAGCCCCCCATGGTGTGCCCTTTGAAATGGGTCAGCACCACCATGGAATCGTAGTTGATGATGTGGCCCCCCATGGCCACTTCCTTCAGGTGCTTGCCGCCCCGTACCGGCAGATTCACATCTCCCTCTTCATCCATGATGTCCACCGGACAGAAGTCCCAGCCGTTGACCTTCAGGGTTTCCCGGTGGGATTCGGTGGTGTACCGGTCGCCCGGGTACAAGGTATTGGTTTCTACGATGTTGCTGTTGGGAATGTGCTGGATCAGGGCCTTCACCATATCCCTCGGCAGGATATTGGGGCCATGTTTTTCACCGGTATGGAGTTTCACAGCCACTTTTCCGTAGATCCCTTCTCTGATTCTGTCATACAGGGCAATGAGATGGGCCGCATCAATGTGTTTGGTGTAATACACTTTGGCCCGGGAGCCTTCTCCGTCCGCCGTTTTTTTGCCGGTTTCGTCTTCAGACCCCACCACAGGAGCCTGAGCCATCACTTTGGGCAGACCGCTTTTGGCCAAAAAGGCGCCGGCCGCCACTCCGCTCATGACTTTCAAAAAATCCCGTCTGGATATATCTTTCATACCAATCCCTCCTGTTATCTTTCTTCAAACTTTGTTATACAACCAGCAGTCCACTGTCGGTCAAGGAAAATCAACCCCAGCAGGCCAAGACATTCCAGCCTGCTTTCTTGCAGTATAACAGGAATGGATTGATATGAAAAATGCTTAGATTACATACACCGTCATACAAATTTTATATGTTGGGAGAAAGAGGAAGCAGCGCATCAAAAAAAAGAGATATCCCCTGCTGACCTATAACAAAAGGGCTGTTCCACGTGTCTTGTTTTCACACGTGGAACAGCCCTTTAACCGTGTCTCCACACGAACATATGTTCAAGGCTGGTGGAGATGAGGGGAGTCGAACCCCTGTCCGAAAGCATTGCCATGCGAACTTCTCCGAGCGCAGACTGCATATTTTATTTCGCAGCTCCCTTGCCTGCAGACGGGCCAGGAAACGTGCTATCTCGATGGGTTTCCCTGCCTTCCTCCGAGAATTGGAAGACAAGTATCCTGCAAGTGTCGTCTATTCTTCTTCAGCAGGAATGAAGAGGAAAGACGTTAGCAATTTAAGCTGCTAAAGCGTAAGAATCGTCTGCGTTTATAACGCGTTTCCACCGTTTAATGGGGTTGGCGGGATCCCAGCTCGCTTATCGCACACCATCTACCCCCGTCGAAACCGGTACATCCCCGGGTTTGATATGTACATCATATTATAGCACGGAAAAAGTTGAATAGTCAATCGTTTTCCACTGTCATCATCGACGCAAACCACCCATAGGTTTCATCCAGCTTCGGATCCTTGGGAAAATACAGGAACATCCCTTTCCGGCTCCGTGTCAGCAGCACCCGGTACACGTTTTGGATGACTTTCTCCAGGTCTTTGAAGCCAGGATTGGAGGCATGGGGATCCACCTTCCATTTTCCATCTTGGATAAAGTAATCTCCCACAAAGGAGACAATGGGGTATTCCAGCTCAATGCCCTGGATCATGAATTCCGACGCCCCGCGGGTCAGCTGATAGCTTTCCTCTGTATACCAGTGGTAGGCTTCTTCAGCTTTTACATAGCATCCCCGATACTGGGGGCCGAACATCCCTTGCTTTGCCCGGAGATGGAAAGAAACGATGATGCCGGTATGGGCTCCTGGAGCATGCTGCTTAACATAGGATACTGCCTGGGGCAATTTGCTGGTATCCCGGAACCTCCAGCAGACGAACCCTTGCGCCACCATTTCGCAGTAGAATTTCCTGGCTTTTTCCAGATCCAGATCCAGGATGGCTTCCACCCAAGGACTCACATCGATGAAATCATGGCGGATAGACGTATTGAGCGTCAAATGAGGACTGGCATGGATATGGGGACTTCCCCCAAAGACCTTTTGATACGAAGCCGGAATATATACATTCCAATCTTTTCTACCAGCTAAAGCTTTGGCCCATAAAGGCATGCCTGTTTCTTCATGGAAATAAAGGGACTGTCCTTCTCCGATCAAACAGAGGATCGTCACTTTCCCATATTTCGCGGCGATCCGGTCTCCCAGCCGTAAAAGAAGGGTCGCTTCCGTTTCTCCCGGTTCCCTGTAATCCGTATCCCAGGCCCGTTGGGCTTCATCGAATACAATGATGTTGTGCAGGGGAACAGAAGTCCCATGGGCCAGAGTCTTAAAATTCTTCATAGCTTGGATATAGCTTTTGCCCTCTTGGGCGAATCCATGGGTGGATAAGGTGTTCTGCAGGATATTGACCAAGGGATCATTCCCAGAAAGGTAAATGGGGGGCAATGTTTCCTGGTCGTGGGCATGGTCGTAGACTGTCTTGAGCCCGACCAGTGTTTTTCCAGAGCCTGGGACTCCTGAAACAAAGAGGATGCTCTTTTGCGTGGAACGGTCAGCGATGACACCATCGATGGCCTCCAAGGTCTCTTTGATATCCCCCTCCCGGATGGTCTTGATATTCGGCAGGTCACCCGATTTGAAAAGCTGCAGGGTGGCCTCTGCAATATTTTTCAAAGGATAAAAGGGTGAAGCGATCCAAGTACAGCATTCTTTTTCAGAAAGCGGCAGTTGGTCTTTGAGCGCGTTTCGTAGGGCGGCAGTGAAATTTTCAGGCGTCAGCACATCTACCAAATGATGGTTTCCTGTCGGATTCCCTTGGGTATAGACCAAGTAGGCTTCCACCTTCATGGCCTTCTTCTCTGTCTCATAATGGTAATGGGAAAGACTTTGCCGATATCCGGCAGCCTGGGCTGCATCCTCTTTCAAGATGACAGCTTTCTGCTTGAACTCCAAGATGATCACCTTATGTTGGGTAAGGAGCAATACATCAGCCTGTTTCCGCGAATCAGGCATGATATATTCAAAGACCATGGAAAAGGGGTCCAGCCCGGTATCCGCCGGAAGATATGTCTTGAGGAAATCATAACAGTCTCGCCAAGAACGGTCGTTGGCAGGCTCTACCGGGTATCCGCAAGTCTCTTCCACAAAATCGTGGCAGGCGGTCAGGAAGCTTTCCCGGGTGGTCTCCTCCCGAAATTCCTTCAGCGTAACAACCAAGGCAGCCCTGTCTTTGCCCACGTGATTGCGGAACGCCGTCCCAACTTCTACTGTTTTCAAAACCCTTTCCCCTCTTCCCCCAATTACACTTTAAATTACACTTTGCTCCATGATATCTTGTTATTCTCACCGGCGTCCCCGGGGAGGCGGCGGCCGGTGCCCGCCATGGTGGGGCGGAGGCGGACGGTGGCCGATGTAAGCAGGACCGTAGAACGGGGCACCCCACCAGCTGCGCCAGTAGAAATCGTCCAGCATCATCATTTCGTTCAGATAAGAACGATAGGCCATCTGCTGCAGTTCTTCTTTGGTCACCACAAAGACACGGGCCGTGCCGGAATCTTTCACGTTCCCCACCTGGGCCTCTACCAGGATATCCGTCCTGCCCAATTTCTGAGGGATCAGCTGGTTGCTGCTGTCCACAGAGACCACATTTTCGTTCAGGCTTTTCACCTTCAGGGTGTAAGGTACTTCCCCCGGGGTCCGGAGCCGCACGATCCCCTTTTCCCCCAGCTGCAGATACCGGGGATAGACCTGGAGCCTGGTCTTCTTCATGACCTTATCCGCTGAGCCGGCTATCATACCCGGTTTTTCTCCGTCCAGCCGCCACACCGATGAAAGATCTTTGGCTACGTAATACTCTCCGATCTGGGTTTTGTCTTTTTCATCGTAGGCCCGGACCCTGCGGAAGAATTTATCCGTCAGTTCCCGATCCACCCGGAGGTAATAAGGCCTGACCGCCGGGTCAAGACCGGTAGCGCCCTTATCCAATCCCTGGAGGCAGGCCGTCACCTTTTTGTACGTCCCGCCCTTCACCAGGCAGAACTTCTCCAGGATCTTGGCATCCGCCTCAGCCAGCGGATCCCGGACGGCCTTTATCCCGTCATTTTTCGATGCGGCTGGCGCCCCGGCCTTTTCAGCAGAAACAGCGGCCGTTATGCCAGTTGGCTGCACTGCCGGCCCCGGAGAAGCTGCAGAGGCCATACCGCTCCCCAGGCAGAATGCGGCAAAGCCTGTACAGAGCAGCCTTTTGATCGTATCCATAAGATTTCCCTTCTTTCTCCAGTGAAACAACGCCCGTACAAACGGGACGACCTGTCGGGAACGCTCTGCAGCCTTTGGTCATCCCTTAACAGTTCTTGATTCTTCAATTTTCCTTCAGTTCAGCTGCAGCACCCGGTCCACGTCGGCCATGATGACCCCTGTAGTCCCGTCCAATTTGCTCAGGAGCTGCTGCATTTCTTGGGAATTTTTCACCGGCTTGTCCAGTTTCAACGCTGCCATGCTCAGCATGGGCATGTAATACTGGACGCTGCAGTCCATTTTTTTCGCCAGCTTTTCTACGTCTTTCTGGGTCATCCCCCAGTCCAGGTGCAGCAGGACCATATCATCGGAATAGGCCTCTCCAGTGAACCCATTGCGGATCAGATGGCCCTCATGGGTTTCTTGGAAAGGATCTTTGACAGATGCCAAAGATTTCCGGAGAGAAGCAGCGGTTTTCCCATCCGTTTCCCCAGACGCACCAGGACGGGTGAAATGGACGCTGCTGATCTGTTGGGCCTGGTCGATGGTCAGGTGGATTTCCAGATCATTTGTCGGATCATTTCCCTTTTGCCGGATCTGAAAAACGGTTGTGCCAGGCTTCAGAGCTGTAAATTGCAGTTTGGTCACCGCCAGCTGGGGTTTTGTATCAGAGAGCCGGGTCACAGTCTGGGAATCCAGCCGCAGCATAGCAGGATCCAGATCCTCCACATTCCAGCCCGCTCCTCCGGCAGCATTCCCTTTCAGGTCCAAGGTCAGGGTACTGCCTTGGACGGCCATTCCATACCCGGAATAGACTTCCTGTTGGGTACCATCGGCGGACCGGTAACTGACGCTGGCTGTCTGGGTAAAGGCTTCTTCCGCCCCCACTGCAGCCGGCAGCCCCAAGGCCAGCACGGATAGCATCACCATGACTCTTTTCCAATCCAGGTTTTTCAATTCTGTCAAGCCTCCTGCTTACAATCTTACATCTTTTATTTATACCAAAAAGCCTGCTCTGTCAACCCAAGAGCAGGCTTTTCATGCTCAATCGATGGCATCGATGCGTTAGATGATCCCTTGCGGATCCGTATACACAAACACCCCCGCACCTTGACCTTTGATCAACAGCCACAGGAAAAAGTCCACAATCTTGCCGACTGTGGACCTTTTTCTGCTGTTCGGTTTTTCCTAATGGCAGGAATTCCCCACTCCCGCCATGGCTTTTCCTTACCCTGGAATCGCTTTTTCAATGCTTCGAATATTTTTTGACTTGTTCCTCAATGAATTGATGTTCCCTTTTCCACAATTCCATTTGTTTTTCCGCATCCTCGTTGATTGTATTGAATGCATTGCTTTGAGAATGGGGGTGCTCCCGGGAACCTTCTCCCCTTTTTTTCTGAGAAGGACCCTCATTCACCGTATCCCACAGGAACATATTGTCGAAATCCTTTTCCCAGCCGTTGTCCATTTTACTCACCTCTCCGAAAACTTATCGGTTCCATGTGCCAAATCCTCGTCGAAATATAGGAAGAGATATCGGCCCGGGCCTCAGTCCAGGTGCAGCAGGACCATATCACATGACTCTTTTCCAATCCAGGTTTTTCGATTCTGTCAATCCTCCTGCGTACAATCTTACACCTTTTATTTATACCAAAAAGCCTGCTCTGTCAACCTAAGAGCAGGCTTTTCATGATCAATCGATGACATCGATGCGCTGGATGATCCCTTGCGAGTCCGTATACACAAACATCCCCGCACCCGAACCGGATCCTATATGGGGATAAATGGTTTTGTAAAGCCCGCTCCTTTTATCGTATCGAGCGCTTTCGTAACCATATAAATCCGTTGCCACCGATTTATTCATACCAACAGTCAATCCCGCCGGCGTCCCCCATCCATTGTCAGCCCGCGTGGAAACATAATTGATATGGATCGTGCCATCCGTCCCTCTCCACCCTTTCAGGAGGACGCTGTCCCCATAATGGTACTGGAAATACCGGCCATCATCCGTGATATATTCTGGCTCCCCATAGATACTGGACGCGTAGTCCAAGGTACAATGGGTCACGTTCAGTCCTCCCAGGGAAAATTCCGAATTGGGCAAGGGCCGTGCCTGGCAGACCGCAGCCAAAGCGAAGGCGAAACAAAGGATGAGTAAAGAAACTGTTTTTTTCATGATGATTCCCCCATTTTCCTGCAGCATCTTTTCCAGCTTGGTTTATCCAAGAAGATCTTCCAAAAGTTATTATATCACCTTATCTGGGGCAAAATCACGACACTGTATAAATGGGTATGTGTCAACAAGTTCTCGATGAAACCTTCATCGCAGTATAGTTATCCATTCATGGGCCGAAAGTGCAGAGTGAAGAGTGCAGAGAGGACAACCATATTATCAGAAAGATGCCGCATATATAACAGTCTTTAGCCTCAAATCAGCATTACGAGGGATTTTGTGCTAGTTTCTTCATTTCTTCAACGGTCTTATTATTCGAACACATCAATTCCACATACAGATCTTTGTTTTTTGAACGGATAATGATCGTCCCATACGCACAAATAGGAAGCTGCCTGTTGTCTTTGAATCGTTTATCAGGTGTTCCATTTTTATTGACTTTCAGCCATGTCTGGCCGATGACTTCAGCGTCATTGGGAACCAGCTCTTCTTCCACATAGGATGTTTTCTTGAAATCCAACAGAATATCTGAATAGCTGACCGCCCCCACATCCATCGCTGAAACGACCAGCAGCTTGTCGGGCATAAAGTAAAGAGCCTGTTTTCGAAGTTTTAACCCAAAGCAGGACACATTAGAAAGGATATAAAAAGGCAGTTGATTGGTAACTCTCGCTGCAATCCGCTTGATTCCCCTTGATGCGCCGCCGTTGGTTCTACGTTCCAGACTGCTTTCCGAAATCACCTGCCAGAATTTAGCATTATTACCTAATTGCATCCATAGTGCAGATAAATGCTCGTATCTTTGCTTGGATTCCTCGTCGAAGGAATATTCCACAGGGACCCGCAGTTTTGTATAGACAAGAACCTTAAGGATTGCCCCAAGCAATGCCGTCAGGGCAAAAACCGGATACACTATGGATAATACCGCCGTGGCCAACAATGGAGTACTGATATAATTGTATCTTTGGACCGCTTTCAGTTTTTTTAGCAATTCGGCATATTCCGGATCCTGATATTCACTAATTTCTATTTTTTCGGTACTGACAGCAGGAGGTTCTAATGGCTGCTGAACTGGCGGGGTCCCGGGGACACCATTCCGTCCTTTAGGACCGTATTCCTGCACATAGGATATCCCCGTTCCAGGGATAGAATATGTTTCACGAACTCCCCCACGGGCCGTTTTGGTGAATCTGACTCCCTTCATTCCCCAGCTGTAGCCGATTCCACTTTTACTGATATTGATATGGCAGCCAAATCCCAAATTGATACGTTTTCTCATTCTCCATCCCATGAGAAACTCCCCCAATCAATAGTTTAAAATATTTATATTGCTTCTACTATCTTAGTGATCTTGTTCTGCTTCGATTTCTTTTAACGACTTTCCATCCGCATTTTTCCACACCCTGGGTCCGCTGACGCTATACCCAAGAACAAAGTCAGCGGCTGCAGAAGAGCTGGAAAAAAGTAGATCCTCTGTAGTTACCCAATCTTTTACTTTTTCATCAGCCATCCATTTCTCTCTCAGTTTGACGATTCCATTGCTGAGAGATTTCGCACTTAATTTTTCATTCAGTCTGGCTCCTTGTAAAACTACAAAGCCTTCCGGTGTAACTTTCCCTACTCCATAAGCAGATCCTGAAGAGATATGAAGCAGTTCTTCATCATTATTCCCAATATCCTGTTTTTGTGCTGATAAACAAACTAGGCACCAAAAGTTCCTGGGGGAAAGATCCCCCGTGGACGTAGTTCATGCCCCCAGAGGCTTTAAAGACGCTCATACCTTTGGCCAGGACCACATACCGGTCATTCACCCAAAAGAAACAGCCTGTTTGAGTTCCTGGAACCAGTATTTTTCCTTGACTCGTGCTGGATAAGGCTGTGTTGTTACTGAAAGTGCGGACATACGAAGGCTCCTTTCCCATCATAGATATCAGTTTTTGAAACCATTTTCTTGTTTCCTACTGTTAACACTATGGTTTATTATACCATAGCCGCTGTAGAAATTTTAGGACAGGTAAAGAAAAACGCCCTGGCAGGAACTCCCACCACGGCTGTCTTTCTTTCCATATCCTTTTGATTTAAGACGTCAGACCGGCCCTACCGGGTCTGACGTCTTGTTCAAAAATTCTCCTTATTCTTCCTGTAAACTTCCGGCAAAATAGCGGCCAGGTTGGTAAATTCCTTGATATTGTGGGCAAAAAGGCCCCGAGCCACTTCCACCGGTACCGAATCCCCTTCCGGCAGAGCCTTGATAATCTTCCCCTGGTGCAGGGCATATCCGATCCAGAACCGGGAGCAGAACAGGACACCCTCTTTATACGGGAACCATTTATGGGTCATGGCCGCCCCGCAATCCCCTGCCCCAATGGCGCAGACCAAGGACTGACAGGCTGCAGTCCCCAGCAGGGATTCATCATACCCGAAATCCCTGGGCCGCTTGAACTGCAAATGCAGGAAGGACGGTCCGAAGCCGATATCTTCCATAATGTAATGATCCACATCCCAAGTCTTTTGGGAAACAGGGACGGAAGGGTCGCAAACGTATGCCGCATTATTGGCACGGGCAAAATAATGATCCTCCGGGTCCCAGATTTTGTAACGGAGGTCAGAGCCTACGCTGTGCCAGGGGAACCACCAGTCCAGCATATCGCCGGTCACTCCGGGCATATAGGTTGCATTGCAGACAAACCCTGTCCCGTCAGCAGCCACGCCATAGCCCACCTGACAGAATTCCTTGTCCATCCCCTGGAGGAAACGGTTCCGCTCTGCAAAAGGAACGGCAGGGACCGGAGAAGGTTTCTCGATCAGGGCCAGTTTCGCAGCCGGCACCTCCGTCATTTTCCGCTGGAACAGGGGATAATAGGAAAGGGTTTTCTCTTCCTTGCTGACGCCCACTTTTTTCCCAGTATACAATGTCATAAAAAGACCGCCTTTCTTGTTCTGTTTGCTGACTTGTGATACGATTGTATCACAGTAAACAGGCTCCAACTACCCACTCCTGGGATATAGAACAGAAAGGCGTAAAAATGTATCATATTGCAAATGATCCCCGGGCCAGGAAAAGCGCAGAACTGATTGCCCAAAGCGTCCTGGCTCTTTCCAAAAGCAAGTCAGCCAACAAGCTTTCCATTGCGGCCATCCAGCGGGCATCCTCGGTCAGCCGCAGCACTTTTTACCGTCTCTTCGATACCCCGGTAGATGTGCTGCTTTGGCAGATGGACCAACTTTTTGCCGGTTTTGTCAGGGAATTGCCCCAACAAGGAACCCGGAAAGCCGTCCTTTTCTCGTTTTTCCAAACCATTATGGAACATGCAGAATTGTTTGCCGCACTGGAAAAATGCAACCGGCTGGATGCCCTGGCCCAGAATCATCGGCGGTATTTCAAAGACATGGGCTCTTTGATCGGTATTCCTTCCCAACTGGAAGAGGCAGGTCAAGAATACCTCATTGACATCATGAGCTACCTGCTGCCGGTTGCCATTTCCACCTGGATCCATCGGGGACAAAAAGATACCCCCGAAGAAGTCTATCACCACTTTTGGCAAAGCATCCGTACCATCGCCAGCCTGGATGCATTGTAACTCTGGGGAAACCAGCTCCCATTTACCCACAGAATCCGTAGGGTGCGCACCAAGGGTCGTGGAACGATCCCGCCCGGTGCGCTCGTTTGCCGGTCGGGTGGGAAAACATACCCCCGTGCAGGCGGGCGGCTCTAGCAGCACTTTGTTTTGCAAAAGTCTTGAACCGCCCCTACGGTGGTGGGGCGTACCTTCAATTCCCTATTGCAGGGACTGTTTGTACTCTCTGATGCTCATACCTGTCCATAGATTAAATGCACGGAGAAAAGAATTCAGTTCCTGATAGCCCAGAAGAAAAGCGATTTCATCGCTGCTCATATCCGTATTGCGGATGTAGTGCCTGGCAAGGATCTCTCTGGTTCCATTCAATTGCTTTCGAAAGGATGTATTTTCTTCCATCAGCTTTCTTTGGAGAGTCCTTTTACTTACACCCAGCTTGGCGGCAACATCCTCCACCGTCCCAGCACCTCCAGGCAAAAGCTCCGTCAAGGCACTGCGTACCTTTGCGGCAAAAGTATCCTCCTGTTCCATTTCATAAAGACGTCTCTGTAGCTCCGGTTCAAAGAATTCCCACATAGAATCGTTATGGCTGATAAACGTTTTTTTCAAATCATCTGTCCGGAAAACAACCACATTTTCTTCGCCCTGCTCCACCGGACAGCCAAGGAATCCTGCGAATACATCATCCATCACGGGTTGCTGCATCAGAACCCGAATCGGTGTGATAGAATCTTTGGTTGCGGCCCGGATAATATGAATCACAAAAACAATCTCAATTTCCGTAAGAAACTGCGGTAAAACCTGTTCATCCGTACTTGCGGCAATCACCAGGGTGGTTTCTCCCTCCCTATCCCGGAGTTCATACTTCATTGGCGCGATGATGCGCTTATACCGGGACAGACGTTCCAAACAGGTTTTCCCGTTTTTACTGCAGTAAGCAGCAAATATCGGTGGCGAAAAGCTTTCAATGTTATCTGCCGTGACAAGCCTAATCGGCAGCTGTGGATCGGTGATCTGACCGCCGACCGCTTCCATGAAACGATAGTAGGCGGCCTCATCCAATACCGGCTTTTTATGACTGAACAAGTCTTCCGGTACGCCAGCAGCCCTTAATGCTTCACCAACCCGGACGCCGATCATTTCAAGATATTTTCCGTATTGACCATCCAGTATGTACCTGTCCATTCCTCATCCCTTATTTCTTTGCACTTCCAGCAATCTGCTGCTTATAAACAAAGTTCAGCAAGGCCTTCTTCGGGAACATGGGCGCAAGTGCTACCACCGGTTTCTGCCAGTCCAGAAGACCTGAGGTAACATTCAGTGCGCCTTTCAGCATCCCATGGTACCCATCCTGGGCTACGGCCATTGGATCAACGGCGTTTGCGAACATCTTGGTATCAGAGAGACCCCCTGCATTGGCAAAGCCAGTCTTCATGACTCCCGGCATCAGCGCCGTAACGGTTACGCCGGTTCCCTGAAGCTCACGCCACAGCGCATTTGACCAGCTGGTCACATAGGCCTTTGTGGCATAATAGACCGCCTGAAGGGGGCCGGGCATGACAGCTGCTGTAGATGAGACATTCAGGACTCTGCCTTGTCCCCGTTTGATGAAGTCCGGAAGGAACAGTTTACAGAGCCTGGTGGGGGTGTCGATATTGACCGCAATCATGGACATGTCTTGCTCCATGGTGCGCTCACGGGCGAAATCTCCCTGTCCACCGAATCCGGCATTGTTGATGAGATAATCAACCGTCCAGTGATTCTCCCTGCAGATATCATAGATCTTCTGTGCCGCCTCTGGAACAGAAAGATCAGCAGCAATCGTGTGAACTTCCACACTATATTGTTTTTTTACAGTATCAGCCTGTTCATTGAGTTTTTCCTGGCTGCGTCCCACAAGGATGAGAGCACCGCCATTTCCAGCATGGATATTTACAAAGCAGGTGCCAAGCCCGCCATATGATCCGGTGATCAGTGCCGTTTTCTTTTCCATTTCAGATTCCTCCTGTGCCATATGATGGTACCATTATACGAAATCACAGGAGTTTCCAGAACATCTTAAAGAGCCATGATTATATCAATTTGCGCCATATGGACGAAGGGTATAAGACGATTGGGATTACGCCCCCTGGGCGGCCGGGGACGGGCTTGCCTGCGGCGAGCCCCTACACCGTTGGGGTCGAGAGTTCTCGTGCTATTGATTGGACGGGGTTGGCGCAGTGACGATGAAAACCGGTTCCCTGCATCCCTGCCGTACCTACGACCGGGACGGCGTAGGGGCGAGCCGCAGGCCCGCCCTTCCCCGGCCTCTGAAGCCTTAGATGTAGGTCCATCCTGCTTATCGCCAACAAGCTGACGTCTGACATCTGATAGGCCCATTAGGGCCGGGTCTGACGTCTTTTCTGCCCCCTGGGCGGCCGGGACGGGCTTCCCTGCGGGAATCCCCTACACCGTTGGGGTCGAGAGTTTTCGTGCTATTGATTGGACGGGGTTGCCGTGGGGACGATGAAAGCCGGTTCCCCTGACAGAACAAGGGGTGCTGCACATTGCATGCAGCACCCCCTAGCTATTCTTCCACCACTTCTGCTTTGAACACCATGATGGTATCCGCATCGCTGCAGCAGAATTCAGCGGTGCCTTTGGGCTGGCCTGGGATCTGTCCTCCGTACCGGAGGATGTCGATGTAGGGAAAGGCGCAGTGCATGTCCATGGGGCAGATCTTGCCCCGGTCTTCGTCGAAATCGAAGACTTCCCCTACATGATGGCCCCGGTGGCAGCCCATCTTCCCTCTCCGGTCCGTTACGGTGATCCGGATCTTCGGTCTGCGTCCTGCCATGGCTTTTTCCTTATTCCAGGGTCAGCAGGAGACCCATCTTGAAGGGTTTCTCCGCTTTCACCCAATGGAGGCCGTTCTTGGCGAACCGGAACTGTTCGTCAGCCTTCAAGATATGGGCTTGACCTTCATAGCCGATGACCCCTTCTCCTTCCAGAGCAAAGATCAGGGCATCCCCAGGGGCTGCATGTTCGCTGAGCCCGGTACCGGCAGCAAAGGCCATGACCACGAATTTCATTTTGTCGTTATGGACCACATCCATGTTGACGATCCGTCCCTCCTGATAGGGCACCAGATCGGCTAGACGAAAAGCTTTTCCTGCTTCTACTGCGTTGTTCATGATATCCTCCTTTTGGATTTCCAGTTCCGTATACACGGTATCTGTAGGGGCTTCCATCCCCACCGGCACATCCGTGGGGGCCAGAAAGCACTGTCCCGGATCCAGCACTGTTTCTGCCCGGTCCGCCCGGACTTTCAGCTGCCCCTCCTGGACCAGGAGCAGTTTGTGATAGGGATACAGCTCACCGCTGATGTCCGTCCCCTTTCCCAGCGAAAAGATCCAGAGGGGATTCCTGCCCCCAGCGATCTGCTGAGAAACCGTACACCCGGCCACCGCCGGATTCGTTTCTTCGAGACGGAAGGCCTTCCCCGCTTCCAGTTCCATACCACCACCTGCTTTCCTTGTTCTTGCCTGTATTGTAGCATGGAAACAAAGGAAAGTACGTTGGAAGGACAACAAAAGAAGAGCAATCCTAGCCATAGCCTCCCTCTCAGGAAATACTTACAGACTCAGGTTTTGCTGGATTTCTTTTTGATTTCTCGGTCCATAAACAATTCGCAAAATAATGACGGTTTCTAAGCATTCTCGAATTACGTAATAGAAAAGATACGAATCAACCACTTTCATCCGTACTGTTTCTGTCACTATGAAATCATTCCGAAGTTCCGGACCGCTGTAAGGATAATGACAGGTTTCTTGTATCTTATCCTCTAAATTTGAAAAAAAGACAGCCGCAGCCTGTGGATTATTCAATTCATTTGCAATATAAGAAAGGATTTCATCTAAATCAGCTACAGCTGTTTCAGTGAATTGAAAATGATAATTACAGATGGTACTTCTCTTTGAGCCGGTCCAGAGTGTCACTTCCATCCACAACCCTTCCTTTTTTTACATCCTGCAGACCCTTGAGTAGGAGCCGTGCTTCTTCCAATTGCTGCTGTGTCTTTTCATAATAGTCGATATCCATGACCACCAGCCGGCCATAACCGTTTTTGGTCACATAGACTGGGCCTTGTTCTCTCACACAAAGTTCTTCAATTTTTACGGTATCTCTCAAATCCCGCATAGGAATGATCCTCATTGAAATCACCTCCTCAATTATGTATTAATTATATCATATTTATGACTGAATTATGTTTTAAAATCTTTTATTTCCAATTTCTCCTAAAACATTTTTCTTTATGTATGCAAAAAAAAGCTGTGAATATGTACACTAAGAGCGACATTCATATCACAGCTTTGATTTTCGCATATTTTCTTCTTCATTTTGCTCCATCCATTTTCGGGATCTGCTGGAAGAATCCCCGGATCAGCACCGCTGCCAGGAGGAAGCCGCAGATATCGGATACGCTCTGGCTCCATACCAGGCCCGTGAGGCCGAAGTTCAGAGGCAGCACCATCAGGGTGGGGATCAGGAAAAGGCCGCTGCGGCCGGCTGCCACCAGCATGGCGCCCACTGTATGCCGGGTGGTCTGGAGGCACATGTTGGACAGGATGGTCAGGGGCACCAGGAAAAAGGTCACGGCCTGGGCCCGGAGGGCAGCAGCCCCTACGGAAATCACCAAAGGATCATCCCGGAATTCTTCCAGGATGGGGGTGGCCCAAAAAATGGCCACGGCAGCGGCTGCCAAGGAAAACAGGGTCCCCGCTTTCACCGCGAACCAGAAGCCTTCTCGGAGCCGTCCGTACTTTTTGGCCCCATAGCTGAATCCGCACACTGGCTGGAATCCCTGGCCAAAACCGATGACCACGGAGGCAGCAAAGAAGCTGAGCCGGGTCACGATGGACATGGCAGCGATGGCGGCATCCCCGAAGGCACCGGCTGCTACGTTGAGGAAAATGGTGGAAAGGCTTTGGGTCCCCTGGCGCACCAGGGAAGGCGCTCCCCCAGCCACGATTTCTTTCGCAATGGGCCAGGAAGGATGGATGTTCCCCAGCCGGATGGGGATGTTCCCACCCCGCCAGGTCATGGCGAACAGGATGCAGAAGCTGACGAACTGGCTCAAAATGGTAGCATAAGCCGCTCCCGCTACGCCCATATGGAATTTGAAGATGAAGAGAGGATCCAGGAACACATTCAGGAAGCCCCCCACGGTGATGCCCACCATCCCGAAGGCCGCACTGCCCTGGAACCGGAGATGGTTGTTCATCACCAGGCTGCACATCATCACCGGAGCCCCGATAAGGATCACGCTCATATATTGGATGGCATAGGGCAGGATGGTGGGGGTGGACCCGATCAGGGTGGCCAATTGGGCCGCAAAGGCGTTGCCAAGAATAGCGATGCAGAGCCCGCATAAAAACGTGTAGAAAAAGCTGGTAGAAGCCATGGTCGCCGCTTCCGTCCGTTTCTTCGCCCCCAAAAGACGGGAAATGCTGTTGCCGGAACCGATGCCGAAGAAAAAGGCGATGGCATGGATGATGGCCATGGTGGCAAAAGTGACCCCTACGGCTGCGGTGGAGGTGGTATCGATCTTGCTGACAAAGTAAGTATCTGCCATATTATAGAAGCTGGTGCACAGCATGCTGATGATGGAGGGCAGCGCCAGGGAAGCGATCAGCGGCTTCACCGGAGCTTCCAGCATTTTCTTGTATTTTTGGGCTTCTTTGGAGTTTTTGGGTGTAGGATCAATCATAAAAGGACCGCCTATCTGTCCGACAGCGGACGGGTATTTTTTTTATTATACCATAAAAAGGGGGTGTGAAAAAATTCACACCCCCGGTCGCGGTTCGCGAGTCACGGGTCGCGAGCCTGGCCGTTCAAGCCATTTGTTCTATTTCTGCGGCTCTTATTTCCCCAACGTATCCGCCTGGATGATGGCGGCGTAGAGCTGTTCTTCGGTTACATCGGCCACCATGTTGTGGATGCTTTCACCGGGCACGCAGGCTGCTTTGGCAATCTGGCGGATCTGTTCGTCGGTGGTGATCCCCAGTTCAGCCAGGGTGGTGGGCAGACCCACTTCTTTGCAGAAGCCTTGGACATCCCGGAATTCATCCTCTTCCACCCCTTCCAGCACCAGCTGGACCAAGGTACCGAAGGCCACGCAGTTCCCATGGGGTGCACTATGGCCGCCCAGGGAAGTGATGCCGTTGTAGAAGGAATGGGCGCAGGCCAGGCCGCCGTTGTCCGCCCCCACCCCGGACAGATACACATTGGTTTCGATGATGGCATCCAGGGCCGGAGTCACCACCTGTTTTTCCACGGACTTCTTGGCCTGGGCCCCGTAATTCCGCAGATTTTCGTAGCACAATTCGCACAGGGCCATGGCGGACCGGGTGATCCCTCCGTTTTCCAAGCTGGGTGCATCGGTGCGATAGCAGGCCCGGGCTTCGAAATAGGTCCCCAAGGCATCCCCCATGCCGGCCACCAGGAATTTCACCGGAGCATGGGCGATCACATAGCTGTCCACCAGCACACCATCCGGATTGTTGGGATAGAACAGATAAGTGTTGAAGGACCCGTCATCATTGTAAATGACGGAAAGCCCGGTACAGGGAGCATCGGTGGCCACCACGGTGGGGATGATCACCACCCGTTTCCCTTCATAATGGGCCGTGGCTTTGGCCGTATCGATGGCAGAACCGCCGCCCACGCCGACCACTACGTCGATATTTTCAGCCCGGACCATCTTCCGGAACTTTTCGATTTCCCCTACGCTGGAAATCCCCCCGAACACTTCATAATGGCGATGGGTCTCACTGTTCCCAAAGCTTTCTTCCAGTCTGTCGTGACAGGCCCGATGGCCGCTCCGGCTGCAGATGAACAGCCAGTTCTTCCCCAGATCCTTGAAATAATCGTAGAATTCCTTCAGAGCTCCGCTGCCCTGTACATATTTCAACGGTGCACGCATCAGACGCAATCTTGCCATAATGATCGACCTCCTCAAATACAGTCTTTAAATGTAGTCTTTCCTGATACAGATTATACCATAGATTTATCATAATTAACAATAATTATTCATTTATAATATGATAATGAAAACCCTGTTCACGAAATGGATTCGACTGTTTTTTCCAAAAATTCAGTAGGCGGAATTTCAGAAATATGCTACAATGGTTTTACAGAGTTTTTACATTTTGACAGATTCTTTACAAAGGAGGAAGATTTGTATGAAACTCAAAAAATGGTTGGCCGCTTCCGCCATCTGCGCACTGGCTCTGGCTGTAGGTGCCTGCGGCGGTGGCAAAAAGACACAGCAGAAGGCGGCCGGCGACTGGAAGCCCACCAAGGACATCAAAGTGATTGTGGCCTATAAGGCGGGGTCCGGTACGGATACAGGGGCCCGGGTCCTGTGCAAGGATGCGGAAAAATTCGTAGGCAAGACCCTGATCATCGAAAACAAGCCCGGTGCGGACGGGAAGATCGGCTGGACGGAACTGTCCAAGGCCAAACCGGACGGCTACACCATCGGCTTCATCAACCTGCCCACCTACACCACTTTGGCTCTGGCCAAGAATGCTTCCTTTGATGACAAGAGCATCGTCCCCATCTGCAACCATCTGAAGGAGACCGGAGTTGTGGTGGTCCGGAAAGACAGCCAGTTCAACAGCCTGAAGGATCTGGTGGAATACGCCAAGGCCCATCCCGGCGAACTGAAAGCTTCCACTAACGGGGTACAGGCTTCCAACCATACGGCAGCCCAGCTGCTCTCCACCACGGCCAAGTTCAAATACAATGCGGTGCCTTACGGCGGCACGGCTGACCAGCTGCTGGCCCTGCGCCAGGGCGAAGTGGATTTCTCCTGTGCCAAATTGGGGGATGTGGAACCCCTGATCCGGGGCAGCAATGCCGCTCTGAAACTGTTGGGCGTGTTCTCTGAAAAACGCCTGGATGATTACAAAGATGTCCCCACCCTGGGTGAACTGGGCTATTATAACAAATGGTATGGCTCTGCCCGTGCCCTGGTAGCTCCCAAAGGCACTCCGGAAAACATCATCAAATTCTATGAACAGGCTTTCAAACTGACCATGACCGACGAACAGACCATCCGGGACCACAAGAATGCCGGACTGGAACTCCACTACATGGACAGCAAGGAATTGGGCAAACTGATCCAGGATCAGATGACCTTCTGCAAAGAAGTGGTCAGCAAACTGTACCAGGATGCCTGATCAGCAACACATCGGATCTGCAAAGGGGCTGCTTCCGGGCAGCCCCCCTGTTTGAGGGGAAACCATTATGAAAAAATCGGAACTCAGTGTCGTCATCTTCATGCTGGGATTCTGTGCCTTCTTTTTTTATGAGACACTGCAGCTGCCTCCTGCGGCACAAAGCTATCCCAAATTCGTCATCGGCCTGTTGGCCGTCCTGAGCCTGATGCAGCTGGTGAAAATGGCCTGCAGCTGCCATGGGCACTTTACCGTCATCAATGACCTGCCGGAAGTCTGGACCAATTTCCTGCCAAAACAGTTCTTCACATTCTTAGGTGCATCGATTCTTTTCTTCATCCTGATGATCTTCATCGGATTCTATCCTTCCGCCATCATCTATCTATTATTCATGATGCACTTCTTCCATATCGAAAAGAAATACATGGTCATCACCGTCCTGGTCCTGATGGTCCTGATCTATGTAGTCTTCAGCGAATTTTTGGCCGTGCCTCTGCCGGATGGCCTCTTGGTTGAAGAACTGCTGTAGGAAGCGAGGGATGGATAAATGGAAAATCAATATGCATTGATGGCCATGGGATTCGTCAACGCGCTTTCTCCCATGAACATCGTCATCATGATCGCCAGTGTGACCATGGGAATCATCATTGGCTGTATGCCCGGTCTTTCCGCGGCTATGGGGGTAGCCCTGCTGCTGCCTCTGACTTTTGGGATGGAACCTTCTGCGGGGCTCATCATGCTGGGAGGCATCTACTGCGGGGCCATCTTCGGCGGATCCATTTCCGCCATCTTGATCCACACCCCCGGCACCCCGGCTTCGGCGGCCACTGCCCTGGACGGATACGCCATGACCTTGAAGGGAAAAGCCGGGAAAGCGTTGGCCACTGCCTGCATCGCTTCTTTCTGGGGCGGTCTCCTGAGCTGCATCTCCCTGTATTTCTTTGCCCCGCCCCTGGCCAAGCTGGCCATGGAATTCGGCAGCCCGGAATATTTCTGGCTGAGCCTCTTCGGTCTCACCATCATCGCCGGCATCAATACGGATTCCATGATCCTGGGGCTCATGTCCGGGGCCTTCGGACTGGTGCTGTCCACCATCGGCATGGATCCCATGCAGGGGGTTGAACGGTTCATGTTCGGCCAGGATTCCCTGTATAACGGCATCAACATCACCTGTGCACTAATCGGGCTCTTTTCCATGAGCCAAGCCTTCATCCTGGCAGAAAAAGCCATCGTGAAGCGGGCCAAGGCCGCCAAATTCAGCGACCGGATCATGCTGAGCCTGCAAGAAATGAAACGGATCACCCCCACAGTGCTCCGCAGCTGGATCATCGGGAACATCATCGGGATCCTGCCCGGGGCCGGGGCTTCCATCGCCTGCTTCCTGGGCTACAACGAAGCCAAGCGTTTCTCCAAGCATCCGGAAGAATTCGGCCATGGTTCCATTGAAGGGGTGGCCGGTTCCGAAGCGGCCAACAATGCGGTGACCGGCGGTTCCCTGATCCCCACCCTGACCTTGGGAATCCCTGGGGAAAGCGTAACGGCGGTGCTCATGGGCGGCCTGATCATCCACGGGCTCCAGCCGGGACCGGAGCTCTTTACAAAGTATGCTCCCATGACGTATACTTTCTTTGGCGGGTTCGTGGTGATCCAGTTCTTCATGCTGCTGATCGGTCTTTTGGGCTGCCGGCTTTTCGCCAAGATTGCCCGGGTCTCCGATGCCATCCTGATTCCCAGCATCTTTGTACTGTGTGTGGTGGGATCCTTTGCCATCAACAACAGTGCCTTTGATGTAAAGGTGATGTTCGTATTCGGGATCATCGGGTATCTCATGCGGAAATGCAATATGAACACCGCTGCCGTGGTCCTGGCCCTGATCCTGGGGCCTCTGGGTGAAAAAGGACTGCGGCGGAGCCTAAGCCTTTCCGGCGGGGATACCAGCATCCTCCTTTCCACCAACATCTGCAAGATCCTGCTGGCCCTGTGCCTCCTATCTCTGCTTTCTCCTTTTGTGATGAAGTTCTTTAAGAAGGAAAAGAAAGCGGATGAAGCAGTTTTGGCGGAAGAAGACAAAGAAATCGACGAAGCCAGTAAGAAAAACGAAATGAAATAATAAGCGCCTTCTCACATCAAAAGACCCCTTGCGATGGAAGACGGACGGAGATTTGAAGGGGGTGCTGCCGCTGCAGCACCCCCTGTCAATTGTCAATGGAAACGCCGCTGATACGGCTAACCCACCACCAGCCTTATGGCTGGTCCCCCGCCCTTGTCCACGGGACTAGGGCGGATATATGCGAGGAGGTTATTTGATGGAAGAAACACGTGTGGCAATCCTGGGCATCATCGTGGAGGACCCGGATGCTGTAGAAGAACTGAATGCCATCCTCCACGATTTCGGGCCCTATGTGATCGGCCGGATGGGCATCCCCTACCATGCCCGGAACATCCACATCATCAGCGTAGTGGTGGATGCACCCCAGGATATCATCAGCAATCTTTCCGGAAAGATTGGCAAACTAAAAGGGGTCTCTTCCAAGACGGCCTATGCCAAGGTCACCCCAGGCCATGAGAACCATGAAGGGTAAACTGCAATTTTGCCTGCCCTTCCTGGCGGTCTTTCTCCTGTGGGACTATGCCACTTCCCAGGGCTTCTGGAGCAGCTACATCCTGCCCTCTCCGGCTCGGGTCTGGGGCACCCTGCTCCACATGCTGGAGAACGGGGAACTGTTCCGCCATATCCGGATCAGCCTCCAGCGGATCTTGTGGGGATTTTCCTGGGCCCTTTTGGCCAGCTGCCTGCTCAGCAGCCTGAACCTGCTCTTTCCCCGGCTCCGGAACTGCTACAGCGGCCTGTTGGAAGTGTTCCGCCACGTACCGCCCCTTTCCCTGATTCCCCTGCTGATCCTCTGGTTCGGTATCGGGGAACTGCCCAAGACCATCATCATCGTGCTGGCTTCCTTTTTCCCCATGTATCTCAATATGGATGACGGGTTCCGCCGCTGCGACCGGAAACTGCTGGAAGTGGGCCAGATGCTGGGCTTTTCCCCTTGGAAATCCTTATGGAAGATCCGTCTGCCTGCGGCTCTGCCAGGGATCCTCACGGGGCTCCGGATCGGTATGGGTTACAGTCTCCGGGCCATTATCGGAGCGGAAATGATTGCCGCCGACAGCGGTCTGGGGTTCCTGATCTTGGACGCCCAGGCCATGAGCCGCAGCGATAAGGTCATCATCGGGATCCTGGCCATCGGTGCCCTGGGGCTGGTGCTGGACGGGATCTTCGCCCTTTTGGAAAGGAAGGTACTCTGTTGGATGCGCTGAAACTGGACCACATCACCAAAACCTACGGCCCCCGAGTGGTGCTCCGGGACCTTTCCCTTACCCTCTCTCCCCAGGAATGTACGGTGATCCTGGGGAAAAGCGGCTGCGGAAAGACCACCCTGCTCCGGCTCCTGGCCGGCCTGGAACAGCCGGATACGGGAACCATCAGCCGTCCCGCCGGACTGAAGCTGGGCATGATGTTCCAGGAAGCCCGGCTCTTTCCCTGGCTCACCTGCCGGGAAAACATCGCCCTGGGCCTCCCTAAAGGCAGCATCCCCCAGGAAGTGGACCACTGGCTCAGCCTGGTGCAGCTGACGGAAGCCGCGGATCAGTACCCAGCCCAGCTGTCCGGCGGGATGCAGCAGCGGGCGTCCCTGGCCCGGACCCTGGCCATGCACAGCGGACTGATCCTGATGGATGAGCCCTTTGCGGCCTTGGACTACTTCACCCGGGCCCAGCTCCAGCAGGAACTCCGGACCATGGTGGAACAGATGTCCATGGGGGTGGTGCTGGTGACCCACAATGTGGATGAAGCCCTGACCCTAGGGGACCGGCTGCTGATCCTAAGGGAAGGGACCATGGTCTGGGAAGAACGGCTTCCCCCAGGGAAACGGGACCTGCTCTCCCCCAGCCTGATCGCCGTCAAAAAGCGGCTGCTGGAGGAATTGGCATAAGGGCTGCTGCCCAGCAGCCCGGTCAACGATTAGCTGTCGACGGCGTTTCCCTTCAAAAAATTTGCCTGCAAAGTTGATCAATCAGCAATTGCCTGCTGACAATCAATTTCTATCACATGAAAGGATCTGTTACCATGTCTTTGAAGAAAAAACTTTCTGTACTCCTGGCCTGCTGCCTGGTGGCGGCAGGGACTCTGGCTGCTGGGTGCGGCAGTGACAAATCTGCCCAGAAGGCAGCTGCCCCCAAAGTGGACAAAGTGAGCATCACCTATGTCCAGGCACCTCTCAACGTCCCCTCCATCGTGGAAAAAGCCAATCAGAGCTTTGAAAAGAAATTCAAAGAAAAGAACATCACGGCTTCTTATTCCACCATCACTTCCGGAGCCGACCAGACCGCAGCCCTGGCCAGCGGGGATATCCAGTTCCTGAACTGCGTAGGCGGCTCTTCCGTGCTCCTGAGTGCAGCCAACGGCAACGACATCAAGATCATCAGCCTCTATTCCCAGGCTCCCAAGGCCTTCAAGCTTTTTTCCAAAGACGGCAGCATCCAAAGTGCCGCTGACCTGAAAGGCAAGACCATTGCCGGGCCCAAAGGCACCATCCTCCACGAACTGCTGGCTGCCTACCTCCAGAAGGCCGGCCTTTCCATGAAGGATGTGAAATTTGTTTCCATGGGTCTGCCGGCTGCAGCCTCCGCCCTGGAAAACGGCAGTGCCGACTGTGCCCTCCTGGCAGGGCCCCTGGCTTACAACGTGGAAAAGAAGGGTATGCATGTGGTCACCACCGGGGACGGCCTGGTTTCCGGCTTGACCGTCACCGCCGTCAGCGGCAAGTTCTATAAGGAACACAAAGACCTGGTGGATACCTTCCTGGCCGTCCAGAAAGAAACCTTGGACTTCATGAAGAAGAATCCGGACAAAGCCCTGGAAATGACTGCCAAGGCCACGGAACTGAAACCGGAAGCCGTCAAAGAAATGTATCCGCTCTACGATTTCAGCATGACCATCACCCCGGAAGCCATCGCTTCCTTGAAGAAGACCCAGGATTTCCTGGTCGCCTCGGGCATGATGGAAAAGAAAGTAGATGTGGATGGATTGTTTGTGAAGTAAAAAAAGTAGGGGTGTTGCACGTTGCGTGCAACACCCCTATTTTTTTTACCATAAACTCAACTGTTCTTCTCCCTTTCCTTGGACCTTCTTCCTCACCTCTTCCAAAAAGGCCTGGGCGGAGGGATACTGGCGCAGCACATCCTGTTTCAGCTTTTGGAAACAGGCTTCTGTGGTCTCCACATCGCTGAGGGCCCGATGGGCATCTTGGTTCACCACATGGTACCAGGAGGCCAGATTGTTCAGCCGATGATGGGGCCACAGGGGAAACAAGGTCTGTGCCATGGGCAGCAGATCCACCCAATCATTGGCCAGGGGCCGGAACAGCTGTTCCTGGAACTGCTGCTGGAGGAACCCCATGTCAAAGCCCACATTGTAGCCCACCGCAACCCGGCTGCCCAGGAACTTCCCGAAGGCTTCCAGGGCTTGCCGGGGCTGGGGAGCAGCGGCCAGCATCTTATCGGTGATGCCGGTGAGCTGGGTGATGAAAGGAGAAACATAATGGCCGGACAAGGGAGTCCGGGGTTGGATCAGGGTAGAAAAACTCCTCCCCCGCTTCCCCTGGACCACTTCCAGGGCCCCGATCTCGATGATCTGGTCCCGTTCCGGATCGAGCCCGGTGGTTTCCAGATCCACCACCACATAGGTTTCCGGAAAGGCCAGCTGACTCCTGCCAGTACCCGGCAGGGTACCGGCAAAAGATTTTTCCTGTTTTTTCATATGATATCCTGCTGCTTTCAGCCAAACAAACGGGCAAAGAAGCCTTTCTTCTTTTCGTAAGGTTCCACTTTAAAACTGACTACCTGATAGCCCGTCTGATCGATGACTTTCCGGATTTTTTCCTCTTCGATGGGTTTTTCCGCAATGATGTCCGTTTCCTTTTTGGAACGGGAAGAAGAAACCGAATCTACGGAAAACGCATTCCGGATCGCATCGTTGATATGGGATTCACACATGCCGCAGGCCATGCCTTCGACACCAACAATCATTTTGACCATAGTCCATCCTCCTTGCTGGAATACCCTATACCTCGTATGGGTATTCCCGTGCCCTTAATTATAGAAGAATCCTAGGATTTGTCAAGGAGGAATCCTGTCTCACTCTTTTTTCAGCAATTTTTCCAGTTCCGGCATCACATCGAACAGATCCCCTACGATGCCGTAATGGGCGAATTGGAAAATGGGTGCCTCAGGGCTCTTGTTCACCGCCACGATGAGCCCGGCCTCCTGGATTCCCAGTTTGTGCTGGATGGCACCGGAAATCCCCAGGGCAATGTAGATTTTGGGAGCGATTTTCTTGCCGGTGACGCCCACCTGCCATTCATAAGGGGCCCAGCCTGCATCCACCAACGGTTTGGAAACTCCGAAGGCCGCTCCGATCCGTTTGGCAAAGGATTGGACTTCCCGCATGCCCTCTTCGTTCTGGACGCCCCGCCCGGCGCCCACCACGATTTCCGCCGTATCCAGATCCAGCACCTCTTTGATCTGCTCCAGGGGCGTGAAATCCAGCACCTTCACAGCCGGTTTTGCTTCTGCCGTTTCCAATGGCACCGGGAAGATTTCCCCTTTTCGGGAAGCATCTTTGGGATTGCCGTGGAAGATCTTATCGCTGACCGTGCCCAGCTGAGGCCGGGTAGTGGTCTGGATCTTTACGAACAGCTTGCCGGTGTAGGCAGGACGGATCCAAGTGAGGGTATCGTCCTCCCCTTCGTACCGCACATCGATGCAGTCCGCCACCAGGCCCGCATCCAGGCGGGCGGACAGCCGGCCGCCCAGATCCCGGCCGTTGGGAGAAGCGCCGATGAAGAGGACGCTGGGAGTATACAGGCTCAGGGCTTTGGCCACGGCTTCCGTATAGAGCCCGGCGTCAAAAGATGCCAAATTGGGTGCCTGGAGCAGGGCCACCCCATCGGCTCCGTAAGCAATGGCTTCTTGGGCAGCCCCTTCCAGATTTTCCCCGGCCAAGATGCCCAGCACCTGGTTGGGACGGGCAGCAGCCAGCTGACGGGCCTTGCCCAAAAGTTCCACACTCAGGGAAGTGAGCCTGCCGTCAGAGGTTTCCAGATAGACTCCGATATTGTTTTTCCATTCCATGATTGCTTCCTCCTTACAGCAGGTTTTTCTTCCGCAGTTCATCCACCAAGTTGGCGGCAGCTTCCGCCGGAGTGGACCCTTGGATCAGGGTGCCCACCGGCTGAGGTTCCGGTGCGAACAGTTCCGTTACCCGGGTGGCAGAACCGGCCTTCCCCGCTTTTTCCGGGGCCAGATCGATGTCCTCCAGACGCCACACAGGGAATACGGCCTTTTTGGCAGCCATTTTTCCCCGGATCCCGGGCGTCCGAGGATTCCCGCATTTTTCCGTGACTGAGATCACCGCTGGGAGGGCAGCCTGGAGAGTCTCTACGCCGCCCCGATTGAGCCGACGGATGGTGGCCTGCCCCTCCTTCACTTCCAGTTCATCTGCATAAGAAAGCAGGGTCATGCCCAGCCGCTGGGCCAGAGCTGGAGGGATCTGACCGGTGTCCCCATCGGTGGACCGTTTGCCCGCCAGCACCAGATCCAGAGGCCCCAGTTTGGCCAGTGCCGCCGCCAGGATCTGTCCCGTAGCTAAAGTATCGGAGCCGGCCATCCGTTCATCGGAGAGCAGGATGCCCTTGTCCGCTCCCAGGGCGATCCCTTCCCGAAGGATATCGCTGGCCAGGGCAGTGCCCATGGTCAGGAGGGTCACCGTGCCCCCTTCCTGATCTTTCAGAGCCAGGGCTGCCTCCAGAGCATGGAGATCCACTGGGTTCAGCATGGAAGGCGCCCCCACCCGGACCAAGTTGTTGTCCCCGGACAATTGGATATCGGAAACGGCCGGTACCTGTTTCACCAATACAGCAATATTCATGATTGCAGCCTCCTTTATGGTAAAATACAGTTTTTTCTGTCTATAAGGATTATACTATGGATTTGAAGTTTTCGCAACTGATAATTATTATTGATTTTTTATCTTGTCATAAGGGAAAGGGCTGTTGCCTGCGCAACAGCCCCTTTTTTATTCCCCAAAGGGATACTTGAAGATCCCAATGGGTCCTTTTTTCCATTGATACGATGTGTCGTTGAGGGCGAAGATGGCCCGTTCACCCCATTTGTTGATCCCCAAGATGGTCAGGGACGCTGGGCGGATGTCGAAGGAAATCTTCTTTTCCGCCACTTCTTCGATGGAAAGGCCCAACCAGGCAAACAAGATGTTCTGGATGGTCCCCTTATGGGAGACGACGATCAGGTCCCGGTCTTGTTTTTCCAGTTCCCGGAAGCCCCGGAGAGTCCGTTCATAGAAGGTACGCCGGGTCTCGCCCCCATCATAATTCACATGGTCCAGCTCCCGGCCGGTTTCCGGCGGGTGGTAAAAGGCCAAGGCTTCTTTTTTGTTCAGCCCCGCAGCCTTCCCATTGTTCTTTTCCCGCAGGAAAGGAAAACACTCCACCTGATCCGCCCCCAGGGTCTGGGCGATGATCTCCGCTCCCGTCCGGGCCCGCTGGAGGTCGCTGGAAACGATCCGGGGCAGGCTCCGTCCGGAAAAATCCCAGGCCAGACAGTCCGCCAGCTGCTGGAACTGCCGTTTTCCCCGTACCGTCAGGGCTGAATCCGTCCAGCCTCCCGTCAGTTCTTTTACATGATGATCGGCTTCCCCATGTCGAATCAGCAAAATCATGATGCCGTTCCTTCCTTATATATACCGTTTCAGGGTAATGGCATACCGTCCCTTTTTGGTGGTCCCCCGGACTTCCGCCAGTTCCACTCTCCCCCGGGAACGGAAAGAGATCACATCCCCTTCCTTCACCGTCTGGGAAGGGCTCTTGGCATCCTGCCAGTTCAGCTTCACATTCTGCCCCTTGATCTCATCCGCCATCCGGCTCCGGGACACTCCATAGCCGCTGGCCGCCACCGCATCCAGCCGCAAGGCCGCTACCGTCGCAGAAATCAGCTTGATTTTCTGTTCCTTTTCCTTCAGGTCCGTCAGGGGGATTTCCTTCACTTCCACCGTGGCCGCCCCGATCTTGGTCAGGTTGCTCAGGACGAAATCCACCATAGGGGTATCCACAACCAGCTGGGCCCCTTCGTCGATGAACACGATATCCCCCAGGATCTCCCGTTTGCAGCCCAGGCCCATGAAGGCTCCCAGCACATCCCGATGACCGATGTCATAATACCGCTTGTCCCAGAGCACTTCCAGGGCCGTGATGGCAAAATCCGGCTGGCCATAGAAATCTTCTGCGATAAAAGCTGCCTTCTGCCGTTCCGCATTCTGGAAGCCGCCCCCCATTTCGATCCGTACCTGGGGGAAGTTGGCTGCGACGATCTCCGCCACATTCTGGCCATGAGGGTCTAGGAATCCGGACACCTTGAACCGCCGGCTCTTCCGGGCCCCTTCCGCCAGATCCAGCAGCTGGGCCGCCAGTTCCGCATCTCCGCTGGCCTTGAAATACCGTAATACCGTTTCCCGTTGTTGCGTGGTGTTTGCCATATTATTTCTTCAATGCGGCGCTCCGGTCCAAGACCGCCTGTACCGCATCGTAAAACGCTCCTCTCACTCCATGATTTTCCAGGGCTTTGATCCCCGCGATGGTGGTGCCGCCGGGGCTGGTCACCTGGTCCCGCAATTGGGCCGGATGGAGCCCGGTCTTCAGTCCCATGACGCCGCTGCCAGCCATGGTCTGGGCCGCCAGTTTGATGGCCAGGGCACGGGGCAGTCCCGCCATGACCCCTGCATCCGCCAAGGCATCCATCACCACGAAGAAATAGCCAGGGCCGCAGCCGCTGATGGCCGTAATGGCTTCCATGGCCTTTTCATCCACCCGTACCGTTTCCCCGCAGGATTGGAAGATGGTCTCGGCCAGTTCCAGGGTCTCTTCACTGACCTGGCTGTCCGCCGTCAGCGCCGTCATCCCCATCCCCACAGCCAGGGGAGTATTGGGCATGGAGCGGATCACCGGATGGCCCGGCACCAGAGCATGGAGCATGGCCAAGTCGTAGCTGCCCATGATGGAAAGGATATTGGCCTTTTCCGGCAGGGCGTCCACCAGAGCCTGGTCCACGGCGGTTTTTGCCATCTGGGGCTTTACTGCCAAGATCACCAGATCCGCCTCTTTCACCGCTGCGCTGTTGTCGCCGGTCACAGCGATCCCATAAGTTTCCTGCAGATAGGCCTGCCGTTTGGCCGTAGGCACAGCGGCGGTCACTTGTTCCTTCTTTACCAGGCCGCCTCCCAGCATGCCTTTCAGGATGGCTTCGCCCATCGCCCCGCAGCCGATGAAAACGATCTTATACCCTTCGTTTATCTTTGCCATGGATCATTGCTCCCTTCTGACCCGAAATTGGTGTTTTCCGTATCGATATCCACATTGGGAGGGGCGCACACCAGCAGATTCCGGCCGATTTTCCGCAGAGTCCCATCCAGGGCATAGATGGTCCCGCTGATGAAATCGATGATCCGCTTCCGCACGTCCGCATCCGTATCTTCGAAATTGATCACCACCGGCTGGTTCTTGCACAAGTAGTCCGCCATCTTCTGGGAATCATTGAAATCGATGGGTTCGATGACCACCACGCTCACCGGGCTCCGGTTCACAGGCATGGAAAGCACCTTATCCCCGCTCCGGGTAGAAGTCGGTTCCTCCCGCTTTTCCTCGGTGGAACTGGTATAATCCTTATCGAACACCTTATCATAAGGTTTTTCGTAAGGTTTGTCATAGGACTTATCATACTGGTCGTAGCTCTTTTCCCGCCAGGTACCGGAACCGCTGCCGAACATAGGGACCACTTTCCCCTCTTCCTGGTTCGCCGTGGTCTCTTCTTCTTCCTGTTTGCCGGGATCCCCGTCGTACACTCCGATGTATTCCAAGATTTTTTTGAGTTTTTTCATACAATCCACCATTTCTGTTTAAAATTTGAGGGAGTAGTCCCGGGCCCCGAAGAGAGCGGAACCCACCCGGACTTCATTGGCCCCTTCTTCCACGGCGATCCAATAATCGTGGGTCATGCCCATGGAAAGGATATCCACTGTATCGCTGTGGAGGGCGTCCCGGAGGAACAGGAAATCCCGATACCCGGCAGCGAACACCGGCCGGGTCTCTTCCACATTGTCCGTCGCCTGGGCGATCACCATCACGCCCCGTACCCGGATATGGGGATACTGGGACAGTTCCGGCACCGCCGCCCGGAAATCTGCCGGTGCAAAGCCGCTTTTCTGCACTTCGCCCGCTTCGTTGATCTGCAGCAGCACATCCTGGACCTTATCCAGTTCGACTGCGGCTTTTTCCAGATGGCCCAACAGCTTCAGACTGTCCACACTTTCGATCAAGTCGAAATGTTCCACCGCATGTTTGGCCTTATTGGTCTGCAGATGGCCGATGAGATGCCAGTGGCCTCCCTTGGGCAGCACCGCCTGCTTGTGCATGGCCTCTTGGACCCGGTTTTCCCCGATCTCCGTGAGTCCGGCCGCCAGGGTTTCCGTAACGATTTCCGCCGGATGGTTCTTGGTCACCGCCAGGATGGTCACCTGGTCCCCCGTTACTTTCGGTTCTGTCCGTTTATCCAGTGCATCCTTGATCTTGGCTTCGACTTCTGCGATTTTATCCTGTAACATGGGAATTCCCATCTCCTTTTATTTTTTGTAAATGACTCCATAGAGCCGTCCTGTCTTCCCCTTTTCTGCCCGGTAGGAGAAGAACCGGTCCCGATGGCAGCTGGTGCAGCAGTCAGCCCGGAAGATCTGCTCCCGGGGGACCCCCGCTTCCATAAGCTCCAGGGTGTTCAGTTCCCACAGGTCCAACAAGTAATGGCCGGTCCCATGGGGTTTCAGGCAGGAAGGATAAGCTGCTGCCCGGTCTGCCACCTCCTGGCTCACTTCATAGCAGCAGGGGCCGATGGAAGGCCCGATGCCTGCCATCACATCCCGGGGGGCCGTCCCGAAGGCTTCCTCCATGACTTCCAGGGCCTGGGGGAGGATCTTCCCCACACTGCCCCGCCAGCCTGCATGGACCGCCCCGATGGCGCCCCTCTTGGGATCCACCAAAAGGATGGGGACACAGTCTGCAAAAGAAATCAACAGGGGCAGCTGGGGACAGTCCGTCACCATCCCATCGGTTTCCGGAATGGCATCCTCCAAAGAATAGATCCCTTTCCCTGCGTCTTTTTCCGTCACCACTGCCACATGGGTCCCATGGACCTGCTGGCAGGCCACGGCCCGTTCCAGGGGAAAGCCCAGGGCTTCCGCCATTTTCTGCCGGTTGGCCAACACATGGTCCCGGTCATCCCCCACATTGTAGCTTAGGTTGAACCCTCCCGGGAACAGCGTACTGCAGCCCCCAGTCCGGCAAAGGAACCCATGGACCACATCCCACTGGTCCCAGGCAGGGAAACAGCCCCATTCCACACCCTTTGCCCCTGCAAAGGAAAAATCAGCCACGCTCCCCACCTCATTTCATCTCATTTTCTGCTGGTCAAGCCTTGCCTGAAAACATTCCAGCAACTTTCATTGTACTGTTTTTTTCCTGTTTTGTAAACGTTATAACACGGCTTCCATCCGCCGGATCATGGTCTCCAGGACTTTCAGCCGGGCGTACAGTTTATTGTTGGCTTCCACCACCGTCCAAGGAGCCTCCCGGGTATCCGTCCGGTACAGCATCTCGTTCACCGCATCCACATAAGCATCCCATTTATCCCGGTTCCGCCAGTCTTCCGGGGTGATCTTCCAGGTCTTGTTGGGGTCATTTTCCCGGTCCTGGAACCGTTTCAGCTGTTCTTCCCCATCGATCTGCATCCAGAATTTCTGGACGATGATCCCCTGCTTCACCCACTGGGCTTCCATATCGTTGATCTCTTCATAGGCCCGGCGCCATTCACTGATCTTGGCAAAACCTTCCACCCGTTCCACCAGTACCCGGCCGTACCAGGTCCGGTCGAAGATGGCGATTTCCCCCGGTTCCGGGAGCCGGGTCCAGAACCGCCACAGATAATGGAACTGTTTCTCCCATTCATTGGGGGCACTCACCGGATTCACCCGATAGCCCAGAGGGTCGAAAGATTCCGACAGCCGCTTGATGGCGCCGCCCTTGCCCCCAGCATCCTGTCCTTCGAAAGCCACCACCGTGCTGATTTTCCGTTTGGCCAGTTCATACTGGAGCTCTCCCAGCCGTTTCTGGTATTTCTTCAGCTTCTTGTCGTATTCTTCCTGTTCCATAGGCTGCCAAGGGGTGTAGCGGCCGAGGATATCGGGGATGGAAAGGTCCTTGGCCGGCCCTTTTTCCGGATCAACTGGCCGCTGCCGATCCTTCAGGGCTTCTTCCAGGGCCGTGATCAGCACCCGGAAGACGGCCTCGGTGCCAGTCCGCTTGTCTTCCATAGGGACGATGTGCCAGGGTGCCAGATCCGTATTGGTGGCCGCCAGCATGTCTTCGTAGACCTTCCGGTAGGCATTGTAATCGATTCCCTCGATGCCGCCGGGGGCCAGCTTCTCCCACCGGCTGCCCATGGTCTCCTGGCCTTTTTCCATGTTCTCCTTCTGTTTCTTCTTGGAAATATGGGTGAAGATCTTGATCAGGACGCAGCCTCCCTGGACCAGCTCCCGTTCAAAGGCATTGATCTCATCGAATTTCACATCGTACCATTCCGAGGCTTCATCCGGGTCCCCCACCGCATGTTCATTCCGCAGGAAATACCAGGCCCGGTGATGGATGCAAATCTGCCCAGCTGGAGGCAGCTCCTTCCAGAACTGGAGGAAAAACGGGCTCTCCTTTTCTTTCTCCGTAGTCTTGGAAGCGGAAAACACCCGGAAGCCCCGAGGGTCCAGGGCGTGGATCACCTTGTTGATCAGTTCGCTGCGCCAGGACGCCCGGAACCCTTCGAATAGGATGACCACCGGGATCTTGGCATCCCGGATGGAACGCTGGAGGAAGCCCAGACGGTTCTCTTCCTCCCCCATGAGTTCCGTATATCTTTCTTTGGAAATCTTCGTTTTCAGATCGATTTTATCCAGCATATGGCTGCCTTCTTTCCCACTTGCCTGTGATACCTTATTATAACACGAAAAGGGTGCTGCATCGGCTGCAGCACCCTAGAGAATACGCTCAATTATTTGATTTTGTTCGGGCAATCTTTGTTTTCAGCCAGATCTTTCAGGTTTTCGAAGGAAATCTCTACCATATTCTTGACGGCTTCGTCGGTGTTGGAACCCAGATGAGGAGTGATCAGGACTTTGGGGTACAGGGCCACCAGCTTTTCGAACAGCGGGTTTTCCAGTTTCTGGCCTTCCAGATCCTTCCCAAAGATTTCGGCTTCGCCGTCCAGCACGTCGCAGCCGTAGCCATCCAGTTTGCCGCTTTCCACGGCTTCGATGACCGCTTCCGTATCCACCAGCTGGCCCCGGGCGCAGTTGATCAGGATGGCGCCGTCTTTCATCTTCTTCAGGAAATCACGGGTGACCAGGGCCCCGTTTTCTTTGATATAGGGAGCATGGATGGTGACGATATCGGATTTAGCCAAGACTTCATCCAGTTCCACCTGGGTGCAGAAGTCTTCGATCCCTTTGATCTGGAACACATCCTGCCCAATGACCGTAGCACCCATGCCGTGAAAAATCTGTGCAGCCACGCGGCCGATCCGGCCCAGGCCCACCACACCCACGGTGCAGTTGCGGACTTCTTTGGAGAACATGACGGAATCCACTTCAAAATTCTTCTTGGCCGTGCGGGAAGTGGAATAAGCGGTATGACGCAGCAGCATCATGGCTTGGGTCACAGCCATTTCCGCAATGGCATTGGGGGAATAGCGAGGAACAAAAGCCATGGGGAAGCCCAGTTCCTTGGCATAGGCAACATCGATATGGTCCGTGCCGGCAGTACGGGTGAGGACGTATTTCACGCCCAGTTCTTTATAGATATCCAGATTCTGTTTGTTGGCAAAGCAGTTGCCCCGCAGCAGCACGGCATCGAACCCTTTGGCCATTTCAGCAGATTCTTTCGTATTTAAATAATCGGGAACGAGTTTCAGGTCGTAGCCGAAGTTCTTGTTACAGGCCTCAAAAATGGGCACTTCCACGTCTCGTACACCATAACACAAAACCTTCATAGCAATACCCTCCTATATCATTGAACACACAATTTGGGCAAGCCGGAGCCCCTCCAGGATTGCCCATTGCCTATATTGTAGCATGGAACCTAAAAAATTCCAATGTTTTTCGTATTTTGTATACAAATTGATGGAATATTTTGAGAAAAATTAAAAAAGGATATCATCTACCCTCTGGGCGGCCGGGACGGGCGGGCCGCAGGCCCGCCCTTACGCCGCTGCCATCGGACATGCAATCCAATGGTCACAGAAATGGAGTCTTCGGACAATCCCGTTTCTGTGATTTTTTGTTATATCCCTCACCCCGACGTGGTAGGGGCTACCCGGAGGGGAGCCCGTCCCGGCCTGGGATTCATCAGAAATGATACCCTACCACCACATTGCCTCCGATGCCCTTGTGCTGGCCGGCGTAAGCTCTCAGGCTCAGGTTCACATCCCAAGGGCTGTCTTTGGTGGCTTCCAGCTTCCAGCCGGCTTCGGCCATCATGCTGCTGCCTCCGATGTCCGCCTTCCGGATGTTGGCGCTGAGGCCGGCGGCGGAAACAGTCCCGTTGCTTTCTCCGTCGAATTCGTAATCCCAAGCCAGGCCGCAGTAGTAGTTGTTCCGGCCGGACCGGTTGTTCAGCCGGACCCCGATCCGCAGCAGGCTGCTGTTCAGGTCATCCAGCTGGTAGTCCGCATCCCCGGCACGGAAATTGTCTCCGCCCACATGGGTGTAGAAATACTTCCCGTACACATCCAGATCCCGGCTGGCCCGGTCGGTACCGCCCCGGCTGGTGCTGGCCACCTGGTCCGTCAGGTCGAAGATATGGCCGAAGCCCACATGGCCGCTCCAGTAGCTGCTGTCCGTCTCATACCCATAGGCACCGCCGCTGCGGCTGTGGAGCACGGAATCCGCGTTGTTCTTCAACTGGCCGAAGTGCAGGGACGCTTCCCCGTAGTTCTTGTTCCGGGCTACGTATTTGGCCATGAGTCCGCCGCCACTGTAGTGGGCATCTCCGCTGCCGGTGCAGCCGGCTCCGTCCACGTCATAATGGCCCTTGCCGTATTCGTAGAAGACCCCATAAGAGAATTCCCCGTCCCGGGTGGCAACATCATTCCCCACCCCGGCCAGGCCGTTCCAGGTATAGGTGGAGCTTTGGCTGCCCGTATCGTATTTGTCCTTGCTGCCTCCGAAGCTGGCAAAGGTGAACACCCCGCCTTCCTGGCCGTTAAAGGTATCCAACACCCCTTCCATCCGGTCCCGGCCGGCTGCCAGGGTGCCCAGGGCCGCTTCGTTGGCGATCAGGGCATTGTGGGTCTGTTTGGACGCATCCACTTTGATTTCCGGCTGTTCCTGGGTTTTTTCCACCGTATCCAGCTGGTACACCACATTCCCATCCTTGTCCAGGGACGCTTCCCCGGTGCCTTCCAGGGCGTTCCCCACATTCCAGGTCCCCTTCTTGGTGGTCAGGTTCCCGGCAGAAAGAGTCTTGTTCCCCTGGGTGTCCAAGAGGGTCATGGCATAGTTCCCGGCCTTGGTGATGGTTTCCAGAGATTTCGCCGTAAAGCCGATGTCTTCCGTATGGACCTTGGTGTCAGCCAGATCGAACTTCTGGCTGTCCGCCAGGGTCAGCACCGTGCCGTCGGTCTTCCAATCAATGGTCTTGTAGGTGATGGCGTCCAGGGAATGGAGGCCGTAGGACAAAATATTGTCATCCGACAGGGAAAGCCCTGCTTGACCTTTGACTTCCACCCCACCATCAGCATACGTCTGAGTCAGAGTCTGCTGGTATTTGTCCTTTCCAGATTCGTACAGTTTGTCCAGGCCTTTCACCGTAGAAGCTCCGGAAGCATCGATGAGCACATCGTCCTGGATCACGCTGTCTTCCGGGCTGCTGGACGGAGTGAAATGGTCCAGATCCAAGGCCACGTTATCCGGCAGGCTCACTGTATCTGTCACCGTCAGGGCCGGCTGGGAGTGGTCTACGTTGTAGAAAGCGATCTTATCGAAATTGTAGATGCCCTGGACCTTGCTCCCATGCCAATCAGCCCCTTTGCCGGTAATTACAGCATTGCCGTCTTTATCCGTGGTCAGCTCTGCCGTATAGCCCACATTCAGGGTGTTGCCGCTGTGATTGGTTTCGTGTACATCTCCCGGTCCGTTCCCGGAAATACTGGACGGATCCAGGACAATATCCAAGGGGCTGATCCAGCCATATAGATTGACCTTGCCCAAATCCATGGTGCCGCTTAGGTTGACCATATTGTCCTGAGCATTGCCGCCTTGATAAAGGGCTCCTCCTGCTGCCTGGATGGTTTCTCCCGGGTTCTTTAACAGCTGCAGGACTTGATTGACATCTTCTTCATATCCATCCCCCACCGTATCTTTCACCATCGACAGGGCCTGATCCTTTTGGATGGGGATCAGCTTGGCTCCATTCAGGTTCAGCACATTGCCAAAGACGCCAGAAGAATCCCAAGAATCATCATAAGCGCCTCCGCCCCCCAGGAGATAACTGGTGACTGTGCCCCTGACATCGGCAAAATTATGGGAAACAGTTTCACCCGCTCCACCGCCTACAGCTATGGCTGTCACGGAAGCATCCTGGCCGATGGAAACCTGATTGCTTTCTGCCGTCTTGGCATAGCCTCCTGCCAAGCCCAAAACTGGTACGTCTGCCTTTTCGTCCACAGAAACAACATTTCCTTGGGCACGGGTCGATCCATACCCGCCAACCATCACCATGTTGTTTTCCAGTTTTCCATCAGAGATGGATATCTGGTTGTCCACAACATTATCAGCTTCGCCGCCGGCAATGAATTGAGCCCCTCTGACGGTTCCACCGTTGAAAATTACCTGGTTTTCCTTGGCTGTACCTGATTGTCCATCAGCACATCCACCATAGATACCATCTCCCCCCGGTCCTGCTGTAGTAAGCGTAATGTCCGCCGTGCCCCCGATGGATACCTTGTTATTGTCAGCAGCCGATTCCGAAAGACCTCCGTAAATGAGCTGGGAATCGAACTTCCCATTGGTGATGGATACCTGATTCTCGCTGGCTTTTGTTCGTCCACAACCCCCAAAGACAGCTTCTATTTGATGGCTTCCACTGCTGCTGAAATTCACCTGATTGCCGATGGCCTCCCCATTCTCAGCATATCCGCCGCCTGCCCCCTCATCAGAGGTAATGGATGCGCTGCCGGTGACAAAAAGGGTATTCGTCAATGCATTTCCGCTTGTTGTATACCCGCCGCACAGCAGGCTTTCTGTCCGATCCTTATCAACAGTCACCTGCTGCCCTATCACATCCCCAGCAAAAGCCGGCACCGTCCCTGCCAGGATGGCTGCCAGGATGGTCAGTGTCAACGTCTTTCCACATGTTTTTTTCATAGCCGTTTCCTCCTTGTATCTTCAATTCCTGCATCTTGCCGTCTTTGTATCGTTTTTCATCAGAACCGGCAGTTCACGCCGGCTTCCAAGGTCCAGGTCCGATCCACATGGGGCCCGAAGGACCGATCGAAGCTGGCATAGGCGTAAGAGTTCTTCCCTACCCGGGTGGTGAAGCCCAGGCCGGCATTGTACCAGCTGCCGTCGTTGTGGCCGGTGACATCCATGCGCCCGGTCCGGTCCCAAGCACTCACATCCTGGTTCCCCAGGAATTCATGGAAGAAGTCCCCGGTGATATAGAAGCTGGTCCGGTCGCTGACATCTTTCCCCAGCCGGAATCCCAGCCGGCTGATCAGGCTGTCCGTACCGGCTAGATCCACCTGGGTCCCCTGGCTGGTCCGGTAATCCGTACTTCCCAAGTAGGTGTACTGGAGCTGGGCCTGGGGTTCGATGAACCAGTTGGAAGCCAACGGCTTCTTCCGGCCGTATTCGAAGCTCAGGGACCAGTAATCATTGTGGTAGTCCCCCTTCACCGGGCCGCCCATTTCCGGATACAGGGTGTATTCATTCTGCAGCCGGCCGTATTTGGCTACAATGTCCGTATAATGGCCCTTGTCCCCCAGGCGGGTGTCGTAGAACCACAATCCGTACCGCTTGCTGTCGCTGCGTCCGGTTACTTCTTTGTAATCTGCAGAGCCATCCATATAGTCCAGGGCAGCCCCTTGGATGTGCCGTCCGAATTTCGTCCGGTCATTCCGCCAGTCGAAGCCCAGTTCTGTCATGGTGTTGTTGGCTTCGTAGAGGGAATCCCGGCCCACCCGGTCGTGACGGATCCGGGCCCACATGCCGTCCCCGTCTCCGCTGTAGCGGGCTTCGCCCAGCCGTTTTTCCAGGCTGTCCGTATAGACTCCGTAAATGGCGTTCATATAGTTCAGCTGCATGGATTTCTTGATGACCTTGGCATTGTTGGAAGGCGTGACCACCGCTTCATCCACGAACCAGTTGGTCCCTTCCTTCACCGGGTTTTCGATGGTTTCGGTCTTCAGGTATTCCGGCAGGAGCTTGCCATCTGCATCGGTGGTCTGTTTCCCAGCCATGGCATCCGTCGTAATTTTTTCCTGATCCGGGACTTCCTTGGTGAATCCTTTACCGGAAAAAGTCGCCGTTATATAGTCATTACCGGGCTTGTAGGTGCCCACGCCATTTTTGCCCCCGTTGAATTTTTCATTGGCAGCAGTATCTTCCGGGTTGAACTTCTCGTTCTTCACTTTCAGGGTAACGTTGTTGATGCCCTGATCCTTGGCCAGGCTCACATCGAATTTGGCGGCCGGATCCCGTTTGTAATCATCCCCACCGGTGGTGGCAAAGCGGATGCCCTTCAGCTCTTCCACTTTGGTATCCGGCTGGAGATAGGCCTGGATGTGCTGGACCCCGGACTGGCTCAGGTCCTTCACATAGAGCATGTCAGATTTACCCGCATCTTTGGAGAAGTCCATGAGGAAGGTGCCGCCCTCTCCAGTGAGCTTGCCGATGGAAACGGACACCCCGTGTCCTTTTCGGGTATCCACCAGCCCCCCCATGGTTGAAGTCCAGAGAGGTAATAAAGCTTTTGCCCCGGGTCTGCCATTTGCTGCCGGGATCCATGGTCAGGTTGATGGTGCCGGCATCCAGACGGGGCACGCCATACATGGCGTAAGATTGATCTTCCAGAAGTTTCCAATTGTACAGCTTGCCCAGAGCGGATTTATTCAAATCAGAAGACACATCCACCTGGCGGGGGGTGAGCTGTCCGGCAGCGTCAAAATCCGCATAATCATCGGCTTGGCCTTCAAAATAGCTGCCGTCCTGAAGATGGAGATTTACGGTGCCGCCATTTTTGGCATAGATATCCCCATACAGTTTCAGATGGCCGGCCAAGTTGATGCTCCCGTATTGATGATCTTTATAAATTTGAATGGCTTTCTCCGCCTCTTTCACAGCTCTTTCCCCATCTTCTTTTTCGATTCCGGGATCTTCCATCAGTTTTTTATAGTACTGATATTCTGCTTCCAGCATGGGTAAATGATTCCCTGCGTCTGCAAGCACATTGCCATTGATGGTATAATTTCCCTCCGGATTGTTCAAATTGATTTTTCCCAAGAAAGGTCCTGCAATAGCGAACTGCTTGAGATTTGCCGACTTGTAATCCGGAACAGAAGCCGTATACGCTCCTGCATACACATTTTCTTTCCCCGTCATGTTGATATCTGCATTCTCTACATTGACCACACCCATGCCGCCGTACAGACCTACGGACAGATCCTCGCCGTGGATGTCCGAGATTTCCAGATCATGGAAATCCGTATGGTTGTTGTCCCAGTCATATCCAGAGATTGCATACAGGACAGTCCCTACAGCTGACCCTTTAGCGGAAGAAATGTTCCGGATCTGGGTTTTCCCGGTGACCACAAAGGGGAGGTCTTTGCTCTCTTCAAGATTGTCAACGTTTATCATTCCCAGGCTGTTCCCCAGGCCAAAAGCAAGGGACCCATTCGGACTGTCCGTGGTATTGGCAACGTTCTCAACAGTCACATTGGTCTTACCCCCCTCTGTATAAGGGGACAAGTCAGCAGCTCCCAGTAAGGCGCCATAAACCTGCAGGGCCGTATCGGTGGTTACTCCATCCACATGGAGCCAATCCGTTTTCAGATCGTTCTGGACCATCTTGCGAGTGGCATAATCTTCCACCGGTTCCGAGTATAGGCCGATGATAGTATTTGCCTGATTGTCTTTGCTGGAAGTGACTCCACTGATGGAAATAACCGGAGCTGCCAAAGTGGAGCTTTGTAATTCAACGCCCGCTGCATGGAGATACGGGTTTGGGAATTGAACTGTAAGTTTGGAAAATGCAATGCCTTTTTTCCCTTCCAGAGAAGACTTAACGATCATTACGGGATCATCGGCTGCAGGAAGGCTGCTGCCATCCAGGGAAACCTGGTCCGCTGTCACATGGCTCTTTTCCATGTACAGTTCTTCTCCCAGCGTCCAGTCTCCTTTGGTCAGCGTCTTATTCTGGATATGCTCCGCCCACACCGGCACACTTCCCCCCAGGGCCAGAGTCAGGGCCAGGGCCAGGGTCAGCTGTTTCTTGCTTTTCATCCTCATCATTCTCAAAACCTTTCTTTTCTTATTTTCGGTCAAAACAAAAAGAAGCCCATGGCTGGCTTCCTTTCAGCAAAATTTATACATGATTGTATAGGACTTTAACTGTATTGGTAACTAAGTTTCTGTACTGAGTCTTTTGTCCGTGGACTATTATATTCTTGTTTTAATGATAATGCAACGTTTTATATTTAAGAATTATGTATAATACACATAATGTCATTATTTACATATTTTATACAGTGGACATTTTTTTTGGGGGGGTACACGAAGGTTACATTGATATCGAAATATACATATATAAACAGTTATAATGATAGATTTGGTCTCTTGTATAGTCCGTGAAAAACATGAAAATTTTTTACTTTTTTCAAATAAAAGAATGAAAAAGCGGACGGCTCTGGCGACCTTTTGCCATGCAAAAGGTTCTTTTCCTGAGTGGCCCACCCACGCAAAAAGAGGCTGTGGAACCAAATCCACAGCCTCTTTTTTTAACTACATTCAAAGCCAGCTATGCTGGCATCATCCGGCCGCTGACCGTTGACCGTTGACCGCCTTTCTCACTTTTTCCACAGCCCATGGAGGTTGCAGTAAGCGTAAGCGGATTCCACTTCATCCCCATCCACCAGGGCGAACACAGCCTTGGGAGCATCCCCCGGCTTCAGTTCCTTTCTCTGGTTCCCCTCTTTGGTGTGCAGGGAAATCCATTCAATGTAATGTTCCGGCTGCATAGGATGGAGCACGGAACCAACGGTCACCGTTACGATATTGCCAGAAACTTCGATCACCGGCACATGTTTTTCCTGGGCAGCATCCGTGGTGTTGGGCACCAGTTCATCCATCTTCTGCCCGCAGCACATCACCGGCACGCCGGTTTCCTTGACAACAGCAATGATCTTACCACAATGAGCACATTTGTAGAATTTTTGTTCCATGAATAAGCCTCCTCGCAGAAAAAAACACTTGTTGGTCAACCTTCTGTTCAACCTTCTTTTCAGACAACTCCATCATATCATAAAAAAGAAGAATAAGGAAGAGGAGGAAGGATGCCGAACACTTCCGGCGTGATCACATACCGCCCCAAAGCCGCAAACCGGCTGGGCGCCTCGCTGAGCTTGGGCTTTTCCACCAGATTCTCCATCCCATTTAAATTTTATTCTTTCAACAAATTACTCAAATCATAAATGTCTTTATATGCAGATATCCTATGATATTCATGAATGGCTGCAATTAGATCATCTACGGAATCGTAATAATTTTTTATGAAATTTTCTGATTTTGTTAATTCCCCTCCATGCAGTTTTTGAAAGTACTCACTGGGTTTTAATTTATTTTGTTTTTTATATAGATTTTGTAATATTTTTCATTATCCAGTTTTTATATTTGCACTGTCAAAAATCTTTCTGTTTCTATATTGCTGTTTCTGCTACCCTTTTCGTTTTCTGGCGAATTTACAACTTCACGATGGTCGGCTCATGTTCCATTGCCGGAATAATCTTCTCCACCAGATCTTTTGTCCGAAGTCTGAGACTCGATGTATTGATGCATGGATGACATCCGATATATTCTCCTGTAAGCACATCTTCATCGATCAGAAGCCGTACCATCCTGTCCTTATCATTCATCAGTCCAAGCACACTTAAAGATCCCGGCGTGATGTCCAGATATTGTTCCATATACTCCGCTTTTGCAAAAGAAAGTCTGGACGAACCAATCTGCGCTGACAGATCCTTTGTTTTAAACACCTTATCCCCCGGAAGCATCAGTAAATAAAACTGTGTCTCCTGTCGGTTGCATAAAAGCAGATTCTTGCAGATCGTCGCCTTCAGCGTCCGGTCGATTTCCTCGCATGCCTCCATTGTCATTGCGGCTTCATGGTCGATTCTCTGGTAGGTGACTCCTAGCGAATCCAGGAAATCATATACGCGGATTTCCTTATCCAATCTGCCTTGTGTGTCTGTTGGTCTTCCGTTTACTAATTCCATGTAGTTCTCCTCCGTCCTAGACTTTATTCTTTTTAAACATTTCATTCTCTGCA